>Ga0247841_10000901_pt1 | contig 72907 bp, 74 predicted proteins | sample LaCruzMarch2015__2_FD_192410 | JGI IMG/M metagenome (GOLD analysis project Ga0247841, IMG submission 192410) | Freshwater microbial communities from meromictic Lake La Cruz, Castile-La Mancha, Spain - LaCruzMarch2015_18m | ecosystem: Environmental > Aquatic > Freshwater > Lake | place: Spain... | reverse complement strand
ATTGTTTGGAGAAGACAAACCATATACCAAGCATCATTTTACCCGAAGCAGTATCCTCAAAGTGAAAATTAGTATATTTTAGATCTATTTTTCATTCATCCACAAAATTTATTATTTCTCATCATTCTACCATATTTCTTGCTTGTCTATCAGGAGAGTAACTTAACAGCCCCTTTATCTTACCTTGTTCAATTAATTTCATCAAACTCCTCCATTTTGGTCTTTTTCAAGGTGTTTTTCCAGATTTTTGTTCTTTAATGATAAATAGATTTCTAGTCTCCTTATATAGCCTTTGATTACTAATCTCTGGGTCTAAATCTTCCTTTAATATCTCTTGTGTATTTTCAAAATCAGAAAAATCATCAGGCTTTGACTTTATCTTCAATCAATTATCTCTGGCATAATCCACACATTTCTTAATTTGATCTGGTATTGATTGAACTTGTTTTTCTGTATCTTCTTCAGTGGACTTTCTACAATAAATAACGTATTCTATAGGTCAGTTAATATCATCCATAGTAATTTAGTTATAGATAAAAGATGTTCAATAACTGAACATATATCTATTCTTATCATAATATAAATCAATAAGTTTTGAACTAACTACGTAGAGGGATTGATTCTGCTCAAAAAATAGTAGTCATCTCATACAATACCTCACCAATATCAGACTTCTGTTTAGTCTGACCAACCTTTAAAAATATTCTAAGTATTGGAACAATTTTCTTGTTATAAGAAAATGAAATCCCACATACCTTAGAATTTGATCATGTTGCCTTATTACTCTTACTCATGGTAAAAAAGGTATTACTCCTTTTATTACAAATATTCGTTACGCGTTTTATAGTGGCTGCCCCACGGTGGAAAATTTTTTCTAATTATCAGCTTGGTCTGTTTGTTATTACGCGGCCGCTCCGCTAGTGATAATTATAAAGTAGATAATTAGATTAAATAAAAGTCCCTTTTGTTTTCATAATGTTTTTGTAAATATAAACATATTATTTACAAAAACAAGTATTTTAGACATTCATATCATGTTCAATATCCATTTCTAGAGAAAGCATTGTAGCTTCTATATCATCATTTCAATTAAATTTAAGTATTTTATCTCTTTGTTCAGGATTCACTGATACTCTCCATGCTAATAATGGATATTTCTTTTCTTTCATTGCTTTATCAAATATCTCTTCATTAGTTAATTTTGATATTGAGACAGACATGCGTTATTAATCATAACTAAAATACTACAACTAATTTGGTTGTAACTCATAATCTAATCATATATGATCATCATATATTCAATGCATTTTATGAAATCATTGTTTCCCTCTTACTTGAACCTGAATTCTCAAAGCATTTCCAGCTGTTTTTAAATCATCAGCGGTAATTGTATATGTAATAATATTCCTATTTTCAAAATATTGTCCTCTTCCATACCAATCATTAAAAAGTTGAGAACTAGAATTCCAATTATATTCTAAAACATCTCAATTAGGATCAATAGCACTAACCTGAATATTAACGGTATCTCATATTTTAAGTACTGGAACTATAGTTTTTGTTCTTAATCCATTTATATCAGGCACGTTTCCCTTATCATCAGATATGGATATTATATATGGATATTTGTCAGAAATGATTAATTGACAAGAGTTGTTTAGATATTCATATCTATCTGCACAATTCAAATTTTGCTTAATATTTTCTTGTAAATTTATAATATCTTTTTCGTTTAATCAAGTATTTACTCATGTTTTTGTCACCGACTGTATTATATTTTTTTCCAGGGAGCCTTTATTAAAATTTATTTTTGATACACGGAATAATAGTTTTCCAATTTCTCCTCTTGTTGTTAAATTATCAAAATTAGCTATATAATTTAATTTTAATCAACTCAAGATTCAAAATTCTTTTGCCTTCTCAAAATATTTTTGTGCAAAGTGTTGTTGTGTTTCATCTTTTTTACCATCAATCATTCTTATTGCAACCGTCATTGCTTCGGCATTAGTTAATGCATTTTGCGGCATAAAATATCATTTGGATCATTGGAACAGTCATAATTTACAAGCATCCTTAATAAAATCTTTCAGATCTGGTCGTCATTTATCTACATCTTTTAATAGATTACACTCTATTTTCGTTTGATCGGGAACTAAGTTTAGTATCCCTTTAGCGTATTGTACAAAAAACTTAGCGGCCTCATCTCTTCTTAAAGATTGATTGGCCATAAAGTCTTGAATATTAGTAAATTTAGTTAATCAGTTTTGATTCAATCGCTCAACAGATTCTTGTAATTCATTAATATAATTACTAGTATCGCCGGTTACATTAGTAGATGTTATTACATTTTTTATTAACTCACAGGTTGTTTTACTTAAATTCCAATCATATCATACATTACAATAACATAAATTAGTGGTGTTTTTATAGTATACATTAGGTCAATAGGAATCTTGACACATTTGTATAGGTGTTTTTGCAGTATTCACTGTGGTAGTAGCAGTATTCAAACACTTTTCATATAATTTTAGTTTTTTATACGCTTCATTCCATCTATTAACCATATATGACCTAAAAAATGGATCATTGGTAGTTTCTCAGCCATTATCAATTGTTTCTTGTTCAATTGCTTGTACAAAACCATCATAACTTCAATATTGGAGTATAATTTCTACATCAGTAGTTTTATATGAGGAACAATCTGCTCATAATACAGGAGCAATGAAAAACAAAGTAATAAACACAACTAAATATTTTTTCATAATTCTAACATAGGACATAAATATCATTATATATACCCTTAATATAGATATTTTCAATATAAAATAACGCATATATTATGCCACAATCTGTTCTGTAGTTTTATATGATGTCATAATTTATAATTCATTATTTATTCGTTTATTGGATAAATAATGGATATTAAGAAAGTTTTTTGAGAAAAGGTTAGACAATTGAGAAAAAAACAATGATTTTCTCAAGAAGGATTTGCTGTAAAATGTAAAATACATAGAACACATATGGGATTAATTGAAAATTGAAAAACAAATCTGACCTTAGAAAATATAGAAAAATTAGCTAAGGCTTTAGGCCTATCAATTGAAGAGTTGTTCAAATGACTAAAATAATCCAAACAATTTCTATTGGAAACTACTATTTAAAACGAATATATAAAATATTTAACGACTATTATGTAAATACAGATTAATTGATAATCTTCTTCTTATATATTATCTGATCAAGTATAGATTTCACATCAGGATGTATACCAGTAGTTTCTACTTTCATCTTAGATTGATTCATCCAATTTTCTTTGAATCTATTATTCAATACAAACTGGATATTGTTACCATTTTTACCAGTAAGTAATTGTTCTTCTAAGTAATTCTCTAATATTAAATTAATTTGTGCTATCACAACGGAAAATTGTTGACTTTTTTTGTTTTCATTAAAAAATCAATTACTGATTCCACAGTGTATTTGGAATCAGGATAATGTCTTATGTTTTTTATATCTATCACAATACGTAAAATATTCTACTGCCCTCTTTCGTAATTCTTCTGAAGTGTAGTTAATAGCTTGATAATCTATGGGCAACAAAGGATATTTATTTTTTTTAGATTTAATTACCTTCTTCATTTCATAATATATAAGATATAAACCTTATTTTATAAATCTAGCTTATTACATGCATCAGCTATTTCATCAGCAGTAATTCATAAGTATCTCTGTGTCACCGCTAAGGATGAATGATTCAATTTATGTTGTATTATCTCTAGTGGAATAGCATTTAACCTTGCTTGATATCCCCAAGTTTTTCTTAACGTATGTCCTCAGAAATTACCCTTAAGTCATACATCTATACACCATTGATGAATCATCTTCCATGCTTGCTTTCTATCAATATGTTTTTCTCCCTTAGGAGTCCTTTTAGAATGAAAAAACACATAATAATTTGGCTTAGTAACGATATGTTCATACAATTCCCTGTATAATTTTAACGTCTCCTGTACTTTGGGTGTTATTGTTATTCTATTGCTCTTATTTGTCTTTTCTTCCTTAATATCAAAGAAAGTCTTTATATTTCATCAATCATCAAACAAATCGTTGATTTGTATCCCTAATAAGTCTGAAATTCTTAATGCTGAGTTTATCCCCAATTCAAAAAGAAGCAGATCTCTAATCTTATTTTCGCCTCTTAACATATTTTTGATCTGAGCAACTTTTTTGATATCTCTAATAGGTTCTACAAATTGCATTATTTAATAGACTTAATATATAAATATATAATATATGTCTATTATTAGGGAATAGATATAAAATTACAATAGAAAAAAAACTAGGTAATTAGCCCAATATTATGTTTTAGTAGACTTAATGATATTATGTCCAATAAGGGTATGCGTGTATTCTTAGAAATTACTTACTAGATATTTAATGAAATTACTGAACTACTGGGACATGCTTAAAATAAGCTGTTCATAGATGATTCTCTATAGCTTTTATAGATGCGGACATTCAGAAAGTATGCATATATGAATGATGAACAGACAAGACCAAATCTTGCAAAGTTTGGTCAGCTTCTAGTGATTCAACCTTGAGTCATATTTTCTTACAGTCATTCAATGATATATGTCTAGCGTGTTCTTTATGGGTATCATTATCTCATAGAAATTTAGTTACTTTAAGAGCCTGTTCTATTTTTTTAGCTTTTTTACTTTTAGAAAACATATTGCTTTGTAGCCATTTATTTACAATCTCATTAGTTTGATCTTTTGCCTTAATGCATTGTATAATAAAATCAGGGCTATATTTAGATATTAAGACCTGTCGTAGTGGCATTATTGCGGGTGTTGTTATTATTTCTTCTTTAGCTTTTTGGAATCATTCTATAACTCATCGTGCAGACATTCACCTTATTTGGGGATCAATTGGTCATATATTAGATTGTTTTCACATAAGTATTTTATTTGCAGAACAAGCTATCATAGTTCATGCTGACATTGCCATTTGTGGAATAATTACTCTAATCTTTGATTTATCAAAAATACTTCGTAAATAATGAACAATGGACTCTGCAGCAGATATTCCTCATCAAGGTGTATGCAATATAATATCCAAATTTTTTGTTTTATCTAATTTATATACAGCATTCATAAATCAGTTTTTATCATCATCATTAATACTTACAGCATTAGGATTAGCCTCTGGTTTTTGCAACCATCAACTATAATAGCATATAACATTATTTCATGTATATTCATGTAATGCTTTTAGGTATTTTCTACGTACTGTATCCAAAGCATGGCTATCAGTAGGAATAAGAGCATTAATCTCTAACATAATTTCATTCCGATTTCCCATATTTTAATATTATTTAGATAGTAAACTAGAGTTACCATAATTATAATGGGTATAATACAAAAATCAATCCTTCTCATATGTAAATTCATTGATTTTATTTACATTATTAATTTTTTCATTATTATATAAATCATCTTTTTTTGGCAAATTAAGCTCTTTGTAGAGTTTATGTACTTCCTTAACAACTTTATCTATTTTAGTTTTTGGCATAATGTTAACATTAACGAATAAAGCAGCTTTGGAGGAATACTTATATCATACCAAATATATAATTTTCTGATCTATTTTGTCAAGAATATAATAGATTTATGCTTTATATCTAATGATATGATGAAGATATATACATAGTTCTATTCCCCTCTTCTGTTAATTATCTAACCCAAAACTAGCAACCACTAATTTCTGCCCTTTCACTAGCTACCCTTAGCTCCTCATACAACGTGGCTATCAGGAACTGCTTACTCATCCCTGCTCCAGTGGGTGTGACAATTTAAACGCTATCTCCAAAAACACAAGAAACACCAGTTATAAACAATATAAAGGCACACCAATAACAGGAGTGTCTTTTACTTTAATAGAATTAATTACATTATGTTTACTATATTAAAATAATGATTATTTATGTGATTTATGGTAAATTTCTCAATTAGGATCAATTTTAAGTATATAAAATCTATTTTTATCGGTTCATCAAAAAATCCTAGCTTTACCTCCAACTCTAAAATGATAATAATTATCTAGAGTATTATCATATTTTGCCAATTCTTTAAATCCATCACTATCTTTGTGTTCGTAAGTCCAACCAGATTTATTAGGAAGAGAACATACATATTGCAAGGAAAATCACTCATATTCTCACAATTTCCTATAAAACTTTACTAATTCTTCATCAGATAAGTTTCTTATGCAGAATTTTCTATGAACCTGACATCTTGAAAAAGAAAATATAATATTTTTATCAGAGTTTGGTTCTAATCATATTGCATATACCATTAGCTTAGTGATATTTTTCAAGTATAAAAACTCTTCATAGAACTTACAGATATCTCATTAGAAGGTTTAGTATTTTTTCGTGGATCATGTGCATGTGTCATTTCAACTAACTGAAATGCGCTATATTTCCCAAAATATTCTCGTATATCCTTTAAATTTTTTTTATCTTTATCTTTTATAATATTAAAATTAACTTTTTTATCAAAAGCTAGAGGAGTATTAGTATGTTTATATTGAACGAATATTTCTTCAACAATAGGTCAATATTTATATGCAAGTATCTTTTCCGTAAACAATTTAGTATTTAAACAAGCCAAATATGTGGCTTGTGCAAAATATAAGATCTTTTGAAGTTTCAAATGAGTTATCCCTTCAGACGTATTAAAATCTTTATCTATTTTTTCATTTGCCAAAAAAATAACGAAGTTAGCCACATCTTTTACGTTATACATCTTACTTTTTTAATAAAAGTAAAAAACAATCCTCTTACTAGTCGTACAAATATATATTTATATAGAATACAAAATCAAACCTTCTTTTAATATATTCAATTATTTCATTCTTTTCTCTATTTCTTTTTTTATATATATTGGCATAGATCAGCATTTACAGTTAGCAACATGATCAATATGCCACTTAACCTTTTCATCAATAGTAGCAAATGGTTTTAATTTATTCAATTTATGTCGTTCTTTATTATTTAATGAAATTTGTTGTTTAATTTCTCTTTCTATTACTGGTTCATCACTAAAACCATATTTGGTATGATAATTTTTAACTGAAGTAAAGACACTATAAAAAAGATCAACAAAATCTCTAAACCTTGATAATGTTATATCTTTGTACTTTTCATCCATTACAACAAATTGGTTTTTAATCTCCTGTAATTCTTCATCTGAAAGATTCATTCTAACTACAGATGTTTCACGTGCCATCTCTCATAATTTTTCCATGTCCATTCAAGAGATTTGTAAATTAGACATAATAATGGTTATATAAGTCTAAAAACAAATAAATATTTTTAAATATAAGCATTATTTATTATTCTGAGTTCTTAACTGTAATGTTATATCATTTTCTTTCTGTAATATCTTTATTTCATTTGAAAGTAGATTGTTTTTATTTTGCAATTCTTTCATATCTTCTATAACTAAATCCAAAGACTTTTGTAAATTAGTTCAATTATTTTGTAGGGTATCCATACTCTTTTCAAAAGAAGACTGAGATTCTTTAATCAAATATACACCTCAAAGTCAAAAAACAATAATAAAAAACAATCATACTCGGAAATAACTAGAAATAGAACCAAACCAGTTTTTAATATTTCATCGCTTAGTATCATTATCTCCTAGCTTACTATCTACACCTCTCCATCTCCAAGCGACAAAATCAAGCATAAAAACAAATATAGATAACAAACAAAGGAATAACAAAGAAAATCAAGCAATACCTTGAAAATCAGGTACTTTTTTAAGAACATCTATTTCCATAGAAACAAATGTAAAAAAAGCAATAAATATTCACAATATTGTAATTAAAGATGACTTATCTTTATTTATTTCTTTATTAACTTCTACTATCTGTTTTTGTAAATCTTTCTCTAGATTGTCTATTTTATTTTTTATAGTCATTGCCTCTTTTTTATAAACAACATAAGCTAATGATTTTTTATAAGTATCATAAGCTAATGGTGTCTTTTTATTCATAGGAAGATCTGATCCATTGGAAGAAAATTTATTCTGAATACTATTTTCATCAGAAATGTTTTTAAGAAAGTCTGTTATAGAATCAGAGGAGGAACTTGCTGTCATGGCAATTAATTAAATAAATTAAGAGATAAACTTCTTTCATCTTCATAAACAGAAAAAAAATTATTTAAATTATCTTCATTCATAATAAACTGAGTCTGAGCTTTAGTATTGATATCAAACATAAAAACTGAAATATTTTCTTCATTATCTTTTATTTTTGCATCAATGGTATTGATAATATAATTACATTTACCAATTGATAAGTCTTTTTTCTTTTCTATTCTAATATTTGTTTTTACTCATTCTCAACTTAAAAAATCACCTCGTTTATCTCTATTGAGATAATCAATAAAATATGTTCAATTTGTGGGTTTCTCTATATCCTGTAAATGATTATAGGTAATAAATCCTATCCAATCAATTTCAAAAATCATTTCGTCCTTAAATTTTTGATATATCTGTTTAATTAATTCCATAAATTGATGTAAATCCCCTCAATTTTTTTGATCCTCAAAAAACACGTTTAATCTTTCTTTAGAAACTACTATTCTTGTATCTTTTCAATCTAAACTCATAATAGGGAAGTCTCAATTAACTTCTTCCTCAAGTGGTAGAATATATTGTGATCATTCAACCAAATTAGAAAACTTACTTAAAAAATCTACAAATTTATTGTGAGCAAGAGCAAAACTACCTGGTTTGAATCAAAAAACAAAATGCATTGAATCAATCTTGGGGTTCATATATATGAATGTTTAAAAGACTAAAAAATATAACAGCATATTAGTAATTTATAGCAATAAAACAATAAAAGATATACATTGTTCTAGTACCCTCTGGGAAGGATAAGAAAATAAAAGAATTATAGTTCATACAACACTTTTTCTCTATCAGACAATTTACTCAAGACATCATCCTTATCGGATACTATAGTGTTTACATAGAGATTAACCATAGCAACCATTCGCTTAAAGTCATTCTTCCTTTGGATACTATCAAATATATCTAGCATATGTTCAAAACGGTCCCAGCTTGTCGCCCCATTAAAAAAGCAATCTAAGAATAAGACCTTTGTCTTATTTTTTTCTTTAAGTTTAATTTAAGGTCTTTGAGTATACTGCAACCACATCATTAATGATGTTTTATTTTATTACTAGTATGTGCAATGAAAAACAAGAAAATTATGTTAGCCTCTTTACTTGGAGTAAGTATGTTAGCTATAGGAATATCTACATACGCTTACCAATGAAATCCAGGTACAACTAATCCTAACTGTACCGATACAGAAAGACAGGCTGAAGTTACTAAAATGTTTGAAACTAAAAACTATGAAAGTTTTAAAACATTGTATGCAGACAAATGAATAGCAAGAAAAATTACTTCTAAAGATCAATTCTTAAAATTTGTAGAACTTCATCAAGCAGGATTGGAGGGAAACACAAGCAAAGTAAATGAACTAAAGGCTGAGCTTAATCTCGGTCAGAAAACAATGGATGGTTCTTGACAAGGGAGAATGTCAGGTTCAAGACAATGAGGGGGACAAGGAAGATTGAATAAATAAGTAAACAAAATAACATGCTGATGAACCTAAAGTTTGTCAGCATTTTTTTTATTAAAAAAACACAATAGTCTTGGTTTGAAAAATCAATGCAAACGTAAATCACAGAGTAATTACGTATGAAATATCTTATACCTTTTGATTATAATAATAAAAAAAAGAAGTATTGAGTAATGTATATGAGGGGGAATAAGGACAAACACTTGATTATATATCATAAATATATAAAAAAATCAATAAGAAAAAGTGGTAAGTATACACAAAAAAAACAAAAATCAGTTTTCTCATTTTATTTATTTAGTCCACAACTATGAAAAAAATCTATCTATTGGTAGCTACACTACTCCTCTCTTTATCTCTGAGTGCTTGTGCTACAAAAAACGAAAGCACTCCTGAAACAATCCAAAAAGAAACAACACAAGTTGCAGTAGAAAACACTACAGAAGAAGTTAATTCAACTATGAAAAAGATTTTTGAATCAGGCAAAGCTACAACGTGTACATTTTCCATCACGCAAGAATGACAAGTTTTTGATGGGATATTATATGTAGACGGCAAAAAAATGAGATATGATAGTAAATGAAGTTTTGGATGACAAAATATAGAGATGAACGTTATCGTAAAAGACGGATATTCCTATTCTTGGAATACTATGGAAGCAGGGAAAGGATATAAAATGATAGAAGACGAATGAAACGATGAATGATGATACGATGAATCATATCCAGAAGAAAGAGAACAAGAGATGAAGTTTACCTGTAAAAAATGAGTAGATTGAAACACCTTTGATCTCCCTGAAAATGTGGTTTTTGAAGAAGTAAGCATACCTGAAGGATTTTAGTTTTATGTATTTACCTTATTTCAAATGAAAAAACTAATAATGATTGTGCTCGTAAGTATGATTACGCTATCTGTAGTGTGATGCGCCAAAAAAAATGGTGATATCTCAAATGTGAATACAGAAGAAACCGTCGTACAACAAGAAACAAAAAATCAAAATCCGACAAATGATTGAGACGTGTCCAAAAGAGAATGTATGAACTGATGTGAGATAATGCGAAAATCAAATGCAGGAAATGAATGAAAATCAGCTAGTGATATGCAAAAAGATTGTAATAATATATGTGAAGCTTCTCAGGGGATCCAAAACAACGATGTGAGCTCTTGTGAAAAATCTGAATGAATGCTCAAATATGGCTGTTACACAGAAATTGCCACAGAAACAAAAGATCTAAGTATCTGTAAAAAGATAACTGACAAAATATTTTTGAATGCGTGTTATTCTTCTGTAGCAGAAGAAACTAAGAACGCAAGTATATGTGATAATATTGAAGACACTATGTTTAAAAATGCTTGTATAGATTGAGCAAACCAATAAACAACATGTGTATGGAGTACCCTAGCAAAAACATATATGCTAAAGAGCTATAATTTTTCATCTACCTTTGAAATACATAGTGATATTAATATACAAGAGATACTATAGTTTTATATGTTTTTCAAAAAAACATGAAAATAGCTAATCTATGGGGACATTCTCGTTTTAGATTTTGGCATTATCTCTACGGGCCTATGCTAGTAGTGTGTGCATATATTGTAAAACTTTACAGCCAATGATATTTTTCAGATGCATGAGTTTTTTGGTTTGTTATATGTATTTCATTTTTCTTGTATTTTACCTTTCCAGGAAATGTATTTGTCTATGGAGTAAACGATTTTGGTGACGGAGATACCGACAAGTTTAATGAGAAAAAGCAATGATATGAAAAAACACTGAGCAACAAAAAAAATTTCTTAAAAAATATTTTTGGCGTACAAATTCTCTATCGAGCAGCGATAAATATATTTCGAATACTAGCATTTTTTGTATATAATAATTTTTCATCAGGAGCAGATATAGAGTTTGGATATTACTTTTTTAACCTGATTTCCCTGATCGCCTTACTTCCTTTTCTGATATTATCGCGGTTTTACAGTATAGAGCCCGTGAGATTCAAAAAGAGATTATTTTGGGATGGCATTAGTAATGTCTTATACATTATTACACCAAGTGTATTGATACTGATGCTCATCGGATGACTATCGATCAATTTTTTATTTTGATTTTTGGCGGCTTGGTTACGATGTATAGCAATGCATTGTTTTTCTGCTATCCCAGATATCGAAGCAGACGCAAAAGCATGACTCAAAACTACCGCTATATTTCTAGGAAAAAACAAATCACTACTCTATTGTATAGTGTTGTACGCGCTAGCATGAATTTTAGCATCACAAGTGATAGGGGCATTTGGATCACTATTTGGATTGATCTATGTTGCTATGGTTGCTTTATGATTCAAATACGATATCTTCAAAGTATACAAATACTTTCCTTATATAAACTTTATAATCTGATTTTTTCTGTGTTTGGTAATTTATTTTATGTAAAAAAAACTAGGTATGTTGGAACATATTTTTCGTATGTTTAGGTATGGGATGAGCTATTTTATAGCTACAAGTTTTTTTGGGAAAGATGTTCGTACTACTGTTGTCAAATTATATTCTTTTGTGAGAGTCCCCGACAATATAGTAGATGTCGTAGAAGGATGATTTGACATCAAATCAGATAAGATATATTGTGAAAACAAAGAATGTTTACTTGCCAACAAAAACAATATTTGTAATCATAGATGTAGAGACATGTTATATAAACATTATATCAACGCCTTTACCAAACTTACTAAACACTATACACATCGGCAAAATGCTTACAAAAAAAAGGACACGAAAGATAAAATATTCTGAGAATATGTTGATCTCTTTTATACCCACAAGATCTCTTTTGTATATTCCAAATCATTTTTTGAGAGTATGAAGATGGACTGCAGTATGCGTAGATATGAGAACTACACACAATTGGAGAGCTATATGTATGGATCTGCGGCTGTTATAGGATTGATGATGTGTGAGCTTATGGGAGTAGATAATCCTCTAGCATTACCGTATGCAAAGATGCTAGGAGACGCTATGCAATTGACCAATTTTTTGAGAGATATCAAAGAAGATATAATTTATCTAGACCGCATATATTTGCCTCTGCAAGATCTTAAAAAACACGGATTGGATCATACTGATATCATTGGATTTGCAAACGATTTCAAACACAAAAAACCGGAAAAACGATCAGCGTTCAAATTGTTTATGAAAGACTACATCAAACTATCTCGTGAGATGTACGCGGAGGCTGAGGAATGATTCAAATATTTACCAAACGATGCAAGACGTGCAGTATCATTGGCTTCTCTCCTCTATCAAGGAATCTTAGACAAGATAGAAAGACATGAATATAATGTATTTAGCAAAACTGCGAGGACAAATATATGGGACAAAACCAAGATTATAGCTAAGTGGAACATACAGAATTTTTTAGATAATTACTATTACAAATGAAGAAGACAGTGAGTATAGTAGGATGAGGAATATGAGGTCTCGCTAGCGCTATATTACTCGCTAAAGAGTGATATGAAGTGTCTGTCTACGAAAAAAACGAATGTTTGGGAGGAAGAGCAAGCGTATTCCAAGAAAAATGATATACCTTTGATATGGGACCAAGTCGATATTTGATGCCTGATTTGTTTGAAGAATTTTTCCAGTCTATAGGAGAAGATATTCATCAGTATCTGGATCTCAAAAAACTTAGTCCAAGTTACAAGGTATTTTATCCTGAAGAAAAATCAGGAAAGACCAAAGGAGATATGAAATCTATGGACGTCTATGCAGATATAGATCGTATGGCCAAAACATTTGAAACGATGGAACCATGATCGGGTGAAAAATTCAAAAAATTTCTCAGAAGTTCTGCAAAGCAATACAAGATAGGCATGGAATTTGCCAAAAGAAATTATGACTCTATTTTTGATTTTTTTAGATTGGATATCGCACGAAAAGGACTACAACTCAATGTATTTACTACGATAGATACATATGTTGCAAGGTTTTTCTCCACGAGAATCCTCCAAAAGATAATGCAGTATACGACAGTATTTTTGGGAACCGCCCCAAGTCAAACACCTGCACTATACAATATCATGTCACATGTAGATTTTGCTATGGGAGTACGATATCCTAGTGGCTGACTACATATGATAGCCAAAGCATTGGAAAAAATCTGACTAAAATATGGAGTAAAATATTTCCTCGACCATGAATTAGCGTCTGTAGATATCCACGACAAAAAAATTTCATCACTACGCTTCAAAAACGATAAAAAAGTTGCTAGTGACATAGTGTTGATAAACGCAGATCAAGCATGGTTTGAAACCAGTATAGTACCCCAAGCATATCAAACATATACCAAACCATATCGAGATAAAAAAACATTTGCTCCTTCTGGATTTATCCTCTACGCTGGGATAAACAAAAAACTACCGAATCTCCAACATCATAACCTATATTTCAACGATGACTGGAAAAAGAGTTTCGGTGATATTTTCCAACGCAAACTTTTACCAGAAGATCCATCTATCTACGTGTCTATGATCTCCAAAACCGATCCAAAATCTGCCCCAGAGGGCAAAGAAAATATCTTCGTCTTAGTTCCGATCCCAAATAGCATACAGATATCAGCAGAAAAAAAAGAAGAATATCGTCAAAAGGTCTGGAAGAAAGTAGAAGAAATGGCAGGCGAAAAGATTACAGAACATATAGAATATGAACAAGTCTTTGAAGTAGAAGACTTTATCAAAAGATACAATGCCTATGGAGGAACTGCCTTGTGACTAGCACATACGATGATGCAGACAGCATCTTTCCGCCCAAACAATTACAGCAAAAAAATCAATAATCTCTTTTATGTAGGCCACAATACCAATCCATGAATAGGAGTACCAATGGTTATCGTAAGCGCTATGCTCGTAAACGAGAGAATCAAAAGAAAGTGATATAGCGCAAGCAAATAAAAAATATAAATAAAATAATAGCTAGGTAAAAAATAACAAGATCTTATTGGGATTGACTTATTATATTAATTGTATATATGTAAAAAAACATAAAATAAAATAAAACATGGAAGATATAGACACAACAGGAAAAATAGTTTTTGGGTGTATGGTTTTTGCAAGTATGCTTTTACTTGTCTTTATATATCTATTGATACGAAAATATAGAAAAGACACGGAACGGTACAACCGGATAAAAACAGAAATAGCGTTAGAAAACATCAGAATGCTGATGTTTAAACAACAATTGAAAACAATTCTAGAGTTTCTTCCACATCCGGATGAAAAAAACCCTTTTGAAAACAATCATCAAGAAAAAAACTAAGAATCAATAAATGTTCATTCTGCATATTGCAGGATGATTTTTTTTAGTATAAAAATATCCCAAAGCTATAAAGCAAGACAATAAAATATATTAGTGTCAACACAAAACAACTAAAAATTAGCAGTATTTTTGATTTTATTGCAAAGAACATATACTATAAAATAGTATAAGATATTTTTATATATTTGATAGCTACCATGTGAGAAAATATATTTGTAGACATTGCACTAGTTACCGTATTAGCCGTAACAATTTCTTATATTATGAGACTTCTCAAACAGCCATTGATTATATGATATATCATTACGGGGCTTATTGTGAGTATGACATGAATCATTGAGCCATCAGGAGAGATGACAACATTGTCGCAGATAGGTATAGCACTACTACTCTTTATGGTAGGGCTTAATATGAACCCTAAAACATTAAAAGACGTAGGAAAAACATCATTATTGACAGGAATTTGACAAGTAATTTTTACCTCTATTATTTGATTCTGACTGTGTTTTATTTTGGGATTTGACAGCATCACTTCAGCATATATAGCAATCGCTATTACCTTCAGTAGTACCATTGTTATTATGAAACTTCTCTCTGACAAAGGAGATCTCAATACATTGTACGGAAAGATATCAATATGATTTTTGATCGTTCAAGATGTTGTCGCTATGGTTATATTGATATTTATAACGCTGTGAAGTTGATGATGAGACACATCAACAATATTATTTCAGATTATAGTAAAAGGGTTTTGACTCGTAGCATGAACAGTAGCTATATGAGTATATATTTTACCAAAAATCATCAAGCAAATCGCAAAATCTCAAGAATTTCTTGAATTGTTTGCTATATGACGATGTTTGCTTTTGGCAAGTGTATTTCATCTCGCTTGATTTTCCATAGAGATATGAGCATTAATCGCAGGAATCACGCTTTCTTTATCACCATATAGATTTGAAATCAGTTCAAAGATGAAATCCCTGAGAGACTTCTTTATCGTAATATTCTTTGTCCTCTTTGGTACACATATGACACTAAACAACATATGATGATACAGCCTATCTATAGCATTACTCTCATTATTTATATTAATTTGAAATCCAATTATCGTGATGGCTATCATGGGAAAACTTGGATATACCAAAAGAACATGATTCAAAGCAGGACTTACGGTCGCACAAATCAGTGAATTTTCATTTATTTTGGTTGTTTTATGAACCAATCTTGGACACATAAACAAAGATATTCTGTCATTAATGAGTATAGTGGGACTCATCACCATCGCAGGATCTACATATTTTATATTATATTCAAACAAATTATATGATTTTCTGTCTCCTTATCTTTGAATATTTGAAAAAAAATGAATCAAAGAAGCAAAAGAGAGATGAGAAAAAAGTTATGAAGTCATTTTATTTTGATATGATATTGTAAGTTTTGAGCCAATAAATGCTTTGGATAATATAAAAAAAGAATATTTAATCATAGATTATGATCCAGAAATTATAAAATATTTACAAGAAAGAAAAATCAACTCTATGTATGGAGATGCAAGTGATGTAGAGCTATTAGATGAAATCGTTCATGATAATGTCAAAATGATTATATCAGCAAGTAAAGATAGAGAAGTAAATACAATACTTATTAATAAATTCAAAAACATAAACGATAATTGTATTATAATTGTAACGGCACACACAATCCAAGACGCAATAAAACTTTATGAAATATGAGCAACCTACGTTATAATACCACATTTTGTTTGAGGATTACATATTTCAAACCTTATAGAAAAACACGAATTTAATCTAAATGATTTCAGCAAACACAAAGACATCCATATAAAAAGAATACAAGAAATCTCATCATATAAAATCAATATGTCTGATAGGGGATAATTTACTTCAGACAACAAAAGAATAAGCAATAATGTACTATTGCTAAGTATATTTTTTTAATTAAGAAAAAACCGCTAGCAAAGCGGGTATACGATCCAATATACTATCACTATTCACTACGTACAGAACTATTATCTATATTTTGAAGAAGCAGAGTTCATTTACATATTTTTACATCGTCGTTGAAAGTAGACCATGCAAGATTTCTAGATTTGTGTAATATTGATGTATGCTCAGACAAAGATTTTTTATATACTTTCCATGCAGTGGAAATAGCTGATTTCATCTCTGACTTTGTAGTTGTATCAAAAGCAGCAAGTAATGAGATTTTTCTAGTAGTCAAAGCAGTTAAATTATTATTTTGATAAAGAGAATAAACAGAGAACATAGTAGTTTCTCTTTTTTCTATAGCAGTTTTGATACACGCGATGGTAGGGGCAGAAAGTTCTTGTCCAGCAGAGATAAAATCTGTAGTTTTTATTTCAGTAGCAATAGCAACCGCACCAAGAATCAATCCAATCACAGGTAACGCAAACAATTTTTTCATCAACACATGATGACAAAAGTAAAACAAAAACAATGTGGGTGTAAGTATAATAAAGTACATATTCATGTCAAGACTTGAAGACAAGCCAAAATGTCAATAAGAATACAGAAAAAAAATTCTATTGAAGGATAAGCAACAGGAAAAAAGTATGGCTAAGCGCAGGCTTAAAAAAAATAAAGTTTATTGCAATGCAGTAGTATAATGAGAAACCAAATAATACTTATTACCTACCAAAGACACTCCTAACCCTATGGTAGAAAAATCTCCTATGATAGCATTGTAATGAGGTTTATATGACTTCCCTTTTTCACTCATAAAAAAGGTTCGGGACTTTTTGATAGCTTTGATAAAATCATCCGTACAATCAGTTTTTTTACATGAATAGAAGTTCCATCAGATGTTTTCTGTAAAAACTGCTTCTCAAGAAAAGACAATTCACTGATCAAGAAACCAATCTTTGATACTTGCATATGAATAATACCTATCTGTACTTTTTCTTTTATGACTTGCAGCACGGATATCAGCAAGATGTTGTGCCCAAGTAGTAGCAGTTCATTCAAGCGCAGAGTTATACGTAAATGGAGTCAGTGATTTTGTTGCTCTTTCAGTATTGTGCCAAGACAACCAAGCAACTCTTACGCGTTCAAGATCGACATTAGGGATACTCATCTGAGGGACAGAAGACTCCAAGGTAAACGAAACAACAGCGGCAGTAGTTGGTCAAAGATGCTCTATTTGTGTAGATACATAGGTTTCCAATGCAGTATAGAGTTTGACTTGCTCAGCATCATCACGATTTCTGAGTATAAGAAGACGGAGATTAGCAAGAACTTTTTTATAAAAAGAGAGTTTTGCCGAGGACGAAAGATTATCTTGTTGCGCTTGAAATTGGCTAATAAAATCAGGAGCGGAAAATAACGCAAACGTAGTACTCCAAAAGAAAAACAAAAGAAAAAATACAAACAAGATACGAAACGAACGCATAATAAACAAAAAAAAGTAAAGATACAAAAAAATAAGTGCCCCAAGTATAAAAAAACACCCCCGAATTGCAAATCGGGGATATATACACTAATTTTTAGCTTCTAGCTTTATGCTTCTAGCTAAACACAACATTTCATTTTGATTGAAATTCTTCTAGATCATCTTCATCATCATCAAGATTCGCCAAACGTTTGGTACAAGCAGCACAACGCTTTACAAAAGGGTCATCAAGCAAAATAGCTTGTACAACCATATCTTCTATATTGATAGTTTCGGCTTTAGAATCGATAAAGAAGATTACTTCTTCAGTATCTGCTACTTCTTTTTGGGAGTCATCTTCAAAAACGAACCTTCCCGTATACAAAGGAATATCTACCGTTCTCAGGAAAGACGCACTACAACTATCACACGTCTCATGGAAACTCGCACTGACATCAGTAAGCGTGCCCAACAATGACGTAGCATCCAAAGATTGGATAGTGAAGTTTCACGCAATACCCTGATCATCTAAATGAGATAATTGTTCAGAAAATTTATGTTCAAATACTATATCGTCTTGCTTTCATGTTTCATTTAACAAATCAGCAATCTTAATTTTAAAGATACTGTCCCTAATTTTTCAGGATGCATCTTTGATTATTGCTGGTCCATGTTTTTTTGTTTTCAATGGTTTTTTTGTTTTGGATGATACTTCTTTACTACTCGTTTTGTTATTTTTTTTTCACGATGAAGAAACGGTAGTAGATTCATTTTCAAGGGGAGATAACTCTTTCATTTGAAAGCAAAAGAAATATAAGTAAAAGTACTCTACAATAAGTATAAAGTTTTACTAGAAATTTTCAAATCTGATATTTATGGAAAAAATGGAAAAAAACATAGGTACTATAAGGTGAATAAAAAACACCACCCTCACGTTTGCTCATCAGCAAACATATTTTGAACTACTCAAAAGCAAGGTACAACCTAGCCAGAAGGTTATGGTAGCGGTAAGTGGTGGTGCAGACAGCATATTGACTGCATCTTTGATGTACAATTTCTTTTTAAAGAATAAATATAATTTACAAAATCTATTTTTTATACATTGTAATCATAATACAAGAACAGGTAACACTACAGATGAACAATTTATCAACAAATTTTTTGAATGAACACAAATAACTATCAGCAAAAGAATAAGCAATAAAAAAGCTACAGAATCTCAGTTAAGAAATTGGAGATACGGAGAGTTCAAAAAACAGATAAAAAAACATCACATCGATCAATTGGTTTTTGGGCATAATCTTACGGACCGCATAGAAAGCACGTTACTCAACCTTCTGCGTGGCGCAAATCTCAACGGGTTTTTGGCTATGCAAATACAAGAAACTCATCATTTACTTCCAGGAACACAGATAGTGAGACCGATTTTGGGCCTTACAAAAGATGAAATAACCGCTATTTGCACACAAAATAATATTTCATTTGTAACGGACCCAACGAACATAGACACAACAACAAGCTTAAGAAACAAACTTAGAAACAAAATATTACCGCAACTCTACACACTGGCACACAAACAAACAACAACAACAAATTCTTTTATTGAAAGTATGAAACACGTCTATGAGCAATTAGAACAAATACACTGACAAAAAGATATCATGCTGAAAAGCATTCGACAATCACCTCACCGAAAAACAAAATTTGCCTATCAACGAATGATTTCACCCAAAGAGATAACAAGCGAATCAGTTATGCAAGCAATGAAAACACTCAATAGTTCAAACAACATAACAACTCCTCTTCTCAAGGAACGAACAACATTTTTACAAAAAAACGAAAGTGGCTACAAATATTTCAACAAGACATATGTTTTTAAATCGCATGGGAATATTTATTTCATTTCTGGACCAGTATTTTTTTGGCAAAAAACAATTGATACATCAAAGAAAATACATACATTGGGAGATATACACCGAGAAGGTCGCAACTACGAAATAAAAAGACCAGAATATGTAGGAGCAACAATCAGATATTCTAAAAAAGGCGATATATATAAGAACAAAACACGAAATGAATATTGCATCAATCAAAAAATCCCAATTTTCCAAAGAAATTTCATTCCCATCATCGTCAAAGAAAATCAGATTATAAAGGTAATAATGGAAAGTGAATAATTCATGTATTAGTATACATTAATATATCATTACCGTAGTGTGTAAGTAAACAATACCATCGTTCTTCACGTTTAATTTTTAGTTTTTTGTTATATGCATATGGAAACATGAAATACCATAGTCGGACAGCTCGATATTTCTCGATGAAATATTGTGTATACCATAGCAAATACAAATGGAAGATCAGAAAAACAAGTGGAAATACGGCTATTAATCATTTTGGGATATATTGTTATAGTATTATTGCTTATGTTTATCCATCGCACACTACTCAGAAAAGAGAAGAAAATACATGAGAATCTAGTCATATTATACGATGTAATACGATATCAAGTAGCTAGAGCACAATACGAAAATAGCTCAATAGAAGGAGATGGAATCCAAACAATTATGAATACAGAACATAAGGAGTATGTAGAAAATGCAGCTACAATCAAACAAGAAATACTTTCCATAGAAAAAAGATCAGGCCAAGACATGGTAACAGAAAAACAACGAAAAACTATACACCAACAAACAAAGAAAAAAAACAGACTCACAACATTGGTCAAATATATAGGAAGGATACTAACAATGCTCACCGTCGGTATCTACAAATTATTCTGGTAAGATAGTAACTAATATACATACAAAATACCCCATAGTAAATCTCAACAATTCGAGAATATAGCTGGAAAGATTACGCTAATTATCTAGTGTGAAAAAATGTCCACGAGACTGGATTCCCTGCAGTCAAAGGGTACTTTTTAGCGCAGCGTCAAAAAATTTTATACATAAGTATGCATTGCAAAAAAGAATAGCTGAGCCAGCGAGACGATAGTCATAAAAAGGAATAAATACTATATTACCATAAAATAAGACGCCGAAAATCTCCACAAGAGATTTTAACGTCGTTTTTATCCAGCTCTGCTGAATAGGAATTATTTTAAAATTCCTATGTGATAAAAAAAACCTGCATCACTGCAGGTCATATGTTTTTATTTTTTATATTTTTTAGTGTTTAGCTCTTACTCTTCTATAGATAAGATAGAAAACAAGTGCAATTCCTAAAGCAACCAAAACATTTTCTTTTGGCCCAGTAGCAGGTATCTTTCCAATAATAGGTGTAGGTGCCGGTGTACCAGGAGGAGGAGCAACAACACCATTGGCTACAAATGTATAACGAAATTCAGTTCCTCAGTTATTTGGCATAAAATTAACAATATATTCACCATTTCTCGGAAGCGTAAAAGTATACACTTCAGCAGCCATATTTACTGTACCAAGTCTATCAAAAACAGAACTTGTTGGATTAAAAAGAAAGATATCAACAGTATCTGAACCAGCAACAGCCGTCCATCTTAATGTAGCTTTATTACTAGTGATCGTATGGGTTATATTTGCCAAACTCATGTTTGCTCCAGGAGCCGTATGATTACCGCCTGTATTGGTAGGAGATCATTCTCCATAGGTTTGAGTTGCAAGTTTAAACCAAATTTCATTTGATATTTCTCAAAGAATTCCATTTTGATCTTTTGGGATTACAGAAGCATAATAAACAACATTTGGATTTAAAGCGTCGCCCGTAACGGTAAGCTCCATAATTGCACCCGTAGAAGAAAGAGTAACATCAAATGTTTTTTCTTTAGATTGATCAAGCAAAGTGGGAGTATCCAATATTTGAGACAATGGATACTGAGAAAACATTACGGTATATTTTAAAATAGTACGACCAAGTTCATCTTGAATAATTGGTGAAGTAATAACAATGTTATTTGTCGTAATTTGACTCACATTAATTTTTTGAGTAACTGCATATCCAAATGGAATCTCAGTATTAAGATTACCCATCCAATCTCGCAAATCTCATGTAGCAGCAGTAGTAACCCCAAACAACAGAAGTCCGAAAGCAAATATACTTATCAATTTTTTCATAGGAAAGAAATATTATAATATAAATATAAAGCAACAAAAAAACAAAATTAAGCTGTATGTTTTAAGCTAATGAGTAGTATGGGAATTTCCTTTCCAAAAACAAAAAAAAATAAGTAAATTAGGCGCACATCCAAAAAATAAGAAAAAGAATAACTTGACTTATTATATTTAAATATTGTATATATAATTTTATGTATATTTCGAACACTAATTTTTTATAGAAAATGTAGATGACAACATTATCATGTAGAGATAAGTTTCTTTATATATAAATTTTTTGCCTGTGAATTTTTATTAGAGAAGTATTCATATATAAAAAATTTGCAAAAATTTATAAAACCAATATACTTGATATATAAAAGACGATAATATGCTAAAGAACAACAAAAATCATATAATCGTTTGAACCTTTTAAATTTTTATAACAAAAACAAAAATGGCAGAAGCAAAAACAACAACTAAAGTAGAGCCTAAAGCAGTAAAATCAGTAGCAGTAAAAGCTACACCAACAAAAGTTATAGCACCAAAAAAAGTAAATAAAGACGAAATGATGCAAAAACACCAACAAATGGTACAGTTTGTACAGAATCTTTTGGGAAATATGGAAAATGATATGAAGAGAATCAAGCTTGCACTCAATCAATTAGCAAAATTTGATCCTGAAAATCCAGAAAGTGTAGAACACAAAGATACTGAAAAAACAATAGGAAATGAAGATTTCAAGAGCTATTCAGAAGAAAGTGCAGAAGTAATAGAAGGGAAATTTGATGGGTATTTTATGATTTGATCTGATCAAAAAAAATATCCTGTACCAATGAATTATTCAAGTAAAACTAAGCTCGTACCTTGAGATTTCCTCAAGCTCAAAATATTAGAAGACGGAAAATTCATCTATAAATTAATTCAACCTGTAGAAAGAAAACACATAAGAGCAGTACTTTCCAAAACTGATGATAATAAATTTATTGCAATTACTGACGATGGAAAAAATTATTTTCTCAATCAAGCTGCTGTAACGTTTTTCAAAGGGAAATCAGGTGATGAATTATATATATTAATCAATGATAAAGAAGAGATGGGATTCGCAGCAATCGAGGCTATCATTAAAAAATAAAGTAGCACCCGGGTGCTAACTTTTTTTGTCATAGTTTTGTCAGTTTTTTTCGAAAAAAAAACATATATACTTTCGACATGAAACTTATAGATCTCATATTCCCTAAACAATGTATAAACTGCTCAGCAACCTGAGCATATTTATGTAAAAACTGTAAAAGAAAACTTTATCCACATCCAGAAATATGTCCATATTGCCACAGAGCATCAAAAGACTATGTAAGGTGTATAGACTGCAGAACAAACAAAAATAACTATCTGGAAGGGATTATCATTCCTTTTGCTTACACCGACCTCCTCAAAAAACTCATCATCAAGCTCAAATATTTTCATAAAAAAGACATTGGTGGCTTTCTAGTTGAAAGATTAGCAATTGGGCTTCAAGCCAATCAATCATTTCAACAGCATGCATCATGAATCATGTGTCACAGAACATGTATAAGTTATATTCCTGCCCATCGATGGAGAGAATATTTTATCAAAGGATATAATCAGTCAAAGATATTAGCAAAAAAATTAAGTGAAATAACCGATATTCCATGGCTAAGCACAGCTAAAAAACAAAAACACACCAAGACACAAGCAAGTTTAGATAGAAATGGCAGATTATATAATCTCAAAAATGCATTTTCTCTGACAGAAAACTTTTCCTTACTAGGAAACGAAACCTTACTCATCATAGATGATATAACCACGACCGGTTCAACGATAAATGAACTAGCAAGGCTAATAAAAACCCAACATCCCAAAATCAAAGTACGATGAGCAGTTTTGGGAAGACATATAGGGTAAAAAATAATAATTTTGTTTTTTACAAAAAAAATAATCTTTCAAAAAAGTCAAGTAAATACAAGAATGAGAAGCTATATTTTTGACAAAAAATATAATTCTGAGTATACTTGAGACACAGATAAGATTAGTATTGTTGATGTCGAAATTATACTAGTAAGTATAGGTATATAACGACTAAACAAGCAATCTTTGAACGCTTTATCTATTATGTATACAGTATGACAGATGCAACGACATGAATACCACAAAGTAATACAACAAATCCAATAATTCCTACAGACAATCAGGCACAAGACCTACAAATCAATCTCGAAGAATCTCCTAAAACTAAAATAGAAGCTTCTACCTGAGACCTTCCACCTGAGACCAATATAGATCTTAATTTAGATCTTAATGTATCTGATGCACCAAAAGACGATGACCGATTAAAAATAGAAGACAAAAAAAACGAAGAATTTGAATATACAAGTAATAATGGGACAATGAGTGAAAGAGAAAATACAGAAGCAGAGACACAAGAAATATTTACACCAAGAGATGAAACAATACACATGATAAATGAACCAATAAGTGAACAACCTGATCTATCACAGATATTTACACCAGCTGATGATGCAATACAAACAACCAGTGAAACAACAGGAGAACAATCTGATATACAATGAATTTTTACACCAACAAATGAAGTAATGCAAATGATAAACGAACCAATAAATGAACAAGCTAACACACCACAGATATTTACACCAACAGATGATGTAATGCAAATGATAAATGAACCAATAAATGAACAAACTGACACACCACAGATATTTACACCAACAGATGATGCAATACAAACAACTAGTGAAACAACAAGAGAACAATCTGATATACAATGAATTTTTACACCAGCAGATGAAGTAACAAGAGAAGCAACAAGTGATCCGGCAATAACACAAGTAACAAATACAGAAGTACCTAAAGAAACAGAAATTGAACAAACAAAAGCAAGTAAAACAATAGAAGAAGTTCAAATGACATCTCCTAAAATAATAGGAGAAGATGTTTCAGAAACCACATCTTTAAAAGATGATATGAAAATAATCGATGAATTAGAATGACACGGAAGTGCAGGTGGTTTAGCAAAAGAAGCTATAATAGCTCCACAAGAAATAAAAATAGAAGCACCAAAAACATTTGATCTTGATACCATGTTAGGAAATCCTACACCACCACCTACCATAGAAATACCAAAAATAACAATCCCCGTAAGTACACCAACACCAGCACCAGCACCAACACCGATACCAATGCAAGAATTTACGCTACCAACACCAACAACACAGGTTCCTGTACAAGCAGTATCACAAGTAATACTCCCTCATACAAAAAAAATAGGCATGAAAGTTTTTCTTTTGGTAATAATGTTTATAGGATTATGATTTACGACATTTTTTATTCTCAAAACCATGTATCCTCTAGAATTTTGAAATATATTTAATCAAGGAACATCAATACATGCAAGCGCAAGCACAACAGGAACAGAGACTATAGAACCAGAAATTATAGAACCAGAGATTATACAAGAAGCAACTGGTGATATACAGGAAGAGATACCAGCCAATGAAGCAACAGGTACAGATATACCAGTAGCAGAAGAAATAAGTGGCACTATAGATACCAACAACGAAACTACTACAGGAGATGAAATCTTTTGAGAATTAGGAGAATTAGGAGATTTAGGTACTACAGTAACAGAAACACCAGCACAAACAAATATAAGTAAACTTACCGATTATATAAATCAAGGAAATGATTTTCTTGCACAAGGAAAAGTAATGAACAACAATACAATCATCAAATATAGTCTTTATATCACCAAAAAATCCGCAGTATTCCTTGAAGATATTGCAAATGGCAAAGAAATAAATAATCTCAGTGGATACTTTGCACAATTCGATCAATATATTGTTGAATTACAAAAATTAGTAGGACAACCAGCTACTACACCACCAACATTTTGAGAGGAAAACGTTTCAACTACTCAACAAACAAATGACGCTCAAGATATGACATCAGAAGGTTTCTGAAGTGCACAATAAATCCTTACAGGACAAGAGTTTTTTCAAAAATAAAATTTCTTCTACAATCATCAGCGCGATCTTAGAAAAATATATGTATTATCTTCAATACGAAAAAAATGTTAGTCCCAAAACTATGGAAAACTATAGTCTCTGGCTCAATAGATTTTTGGAATTTTGTGGTGATATCGAGATAAATAAAGTGAACCGTATGCAACTTCTCGACTACAGAATGGCGCTCCACAAAAACAATTTAAATGTAAAAACTATAAACTATCATATCGTCGCTATCAGAGCATTTTTCAAATTTGTACTGAAAAACGATATCGACTGCATGAGTCCTGAAAAACTAGAACTAGCAAAAACACCACCAAGAGAAGTAAATTATCTTAATGACGATGAGATTGAAAAGATACTAGCAGCACCATGAGCATATACAAAAAACGATATCCAACAAGCAAGAGATTTGGCAATTTTACAGTTTTTGTACGGAACAGGACTGAGAGTAACAGAATTGATTTTTCTCCAAAAAAAAGATATAAAACTGGATTCTAACCAATTTTCAGTTGTCGGAAAATGATCAAAACTTCGCTCCGTATTCGCAACAAAATCCGCTATCAAGGCACTCAAAACATATAGAGAAAAAAGAGAAGATACAAGTCCATATCTATTTATTAGTCTCTCAAGAAATGGATTCGGTGAACATCTCAGCAGAAACAGCATCGAAGATATCGTGAGAAAATATGCAAAATTAGCGGGAATCAACAAAAAAGTAACTCCACACACCTTGAGACATAGTTTCGCTACGACACTGATAAAAAAAGGTGCAGACATCAGAGCTGTACAGACGCTCCTCGGTCATGCCTCGATAACAACCACGCAAATATATACGCATGTCGATGATAAACACTTACAAAAAGTGCATGATTTATTGGAAGAATAAATAAGGCAAACTATGAGCCAACTGAACATAAGACCAAAAACAATAATAGAGTTTTTATCTTAGAAAAAAGAATTGACATTAAGATATAAATATGTATAGTACATATAACAAAACAAATATATATAACAAAATGTAGTATTAACTATCAATTAAAAAAACAAAAGTAAAAATTATGAAAAATGCTAACAAAAAGAGCGGTGGCGCTATCTTGGTTTGTGGTATTGTGATAGCCATTATTATGTGTTCATTTGTTATGGTTCCGTATAATTGGGACAGGGTAATGGAAAATGCCCAGAAAGATTTTTCCAGAGTTATAACAAATCAAGTTGTATCAAAGACCATAGATGCATTCTTATTAAACGATTATGGTCGCACAGAATTGCAGGAAATAAATTGGTATGCAAGAGAAAATTTCTTCCAGACTCATTCTCCTTGGAATATGGAGGAGTACAGAAGCGCTGCATATGCAACATTTACTGCATGGGACGGTAAAAGTCCAATTACTCCAGAATGCTATGCATATTATTATTTTCAAAGTAGTGGAATCGATACGGCAATTGCCAGACCATTCCAAAACTTTAGAGAATCAATGATGAATATGGCGAAGAACTATCTTTCAAATCCCAACAATCTCAATAGTATATATGAACTTTATAAGCCAATGCTGGTAATAAAATTCAAAGACAAAGGGGACTTGTTACTCAAAGCCAAAACTTCCATAGAAGTATATCTATCAGGGAAAGGCTCAGAGCTAAAAAAATATGATCAAGAATTCCTCCAACGGCGAGAAGCTGAAGGTGGCAAAACAATCATCAAAGAATACTATATACTACTTGATGATCTGATATATGCAATACAATAGTTAAGCTGTTTTCAGTCTAACTAGTACAAAATACGCGGTGATGTCCTTTTGCTTATTGGCAAAAGGATTTTTTGATAAAAAAGTAGAGTAAAAAAACTATTTTTTATTTTCCTCTTGTAATGCTCCATTTTTTTTCTATACACATAAAACACAACATATAGTGTTTAAATATAATTTTATAACACAATATATAGTATTTCAAAAAAGACAAGGAGAAACATTTATTTTTTATGTACATACACTATGAATATCAATTATATAAAAAAAAGAATCTGAGAAATAGTCCCCTTTGACCTTACACGCATAGAAATTGCGATTAGTAAAGCATATCAAGCTACCAATAACGAAAACGCAGATATTACTATACTTATAGATGATATCTACAAACAACTCCAAGATAAACAACAAACACTTAGAGAAGGAGAATATATTGATGTAGAATATATCCAGGATATCGTAGAAAAAACATTAATGAAATATGAAAGTTTTGAAACTGCGAAAACATATATCCTCTATAGACAAGAACACAAAAAACAAAGAGAACAAGAACTATCAGAAAAAAAAGAGCAGGTACAACAAAAAGTATTTATGGTAACCAAAAAAAATGGTCAGAAAGAAGTTTTTGATCGAAAAAAAATAGAAAAAACATACAATCACATAGCCAAGGAATTAGCTGAAATATGTCCATTCCAAGAGATACAACACAATCTAGAAAAATATATAATAAACGATATCGCCACAAGTGATATAAGCAAATTATGTATCAAAACAGCGATCAATCTTATTAGCATACAAAACACAAAATGGGAATATATAGCAGGAAGACTAGCAAGTACAGATCTTTACCAACAAGTAAAAAAAACAAGAAAAATAACGCAAGAGCAAATCTATACACCAGAGAGCTATCTCGCACTCATGGAAGAATACATCGAAAAATGACTCTATTATAAAGATTTTTTCACCTATTATAGCAAAGAAGATATACTGTATGTAGGTAAATATTTGAACAAAGAAACAGACATGAAGTACAATTATACCACGACACTTATGATCAAAAAAAGATATTTACTGAACCCCAACAAGATATACAAAGAACTTCCCCAAGAGATGTATATGTCTATCGCCTTATTTCTTGCTATTCCCGAAGCCAAAGAAAAAAGAATTGAAGTGGCATTGAAAATATACGAATACTGCTCTACCCAGAAGATTTCTCTTCCGACACCAACACTTATGAATGCAAGGACGAACTTCCATCAACTTTCTAGTTGTTTCAAATTGAACGTAGATGATGATCTGAGATCTATCTATCACAATATCGAAAACATGGCTCAGATATCAAAATTTTGAGGAGGAATAGGTGCATATTTGGGAAACATAAGGTCAAAATGATCAGACATCAGGGGGGTACAATGAGCTTCGTGAGGAGTTATTCCATGGATCAAAGTTATCAACGATACCGCTACTGCAGTAAACCAATTGGGAGCAAGAGCAGGAGCAATTTCTATCACCCTAGATGCATGGCACAAAGATATTTTAGATTTTTTTGACCTCCAAACAGAGACCGGTGATATCAGAAAAAAATCATTTGATATCTTTCCTGCAATAAGCATCCCCGATATTTTTATGCAAAGAGTCAGTGAAAATAAGCATTGGACATTATTTGATCCCAAAGAGATAGAGGAAAAAACAGGGAAAAAATTGCAGGATATGTTTTGAGAAGAATTTACCAGTGAATATGAACAACTAGAAAAGAGAGACGATATGCGCCTCAAACAAACAATATCTGCCAAAGAACTCTTCAAAAGATTTCTCAAATCAGTAGTAGAAACCGGTATGCCATACGTATTTTTTCGTGACACGGTAAATAAATTAAATCCAAATAATCACAAAGGGAATATTTATTCGACACAATTATGTACAGAAATATGCCAAAATACTTCACCTTCCAAATTTATTGAAGAAGTAGAAACAGATGGAACCGTAAGCATCAAATATAAAACAGGAGATACAGTAGTATGTAATCTAGCTTCTATCAATGTAGCAAAAGTACATACGGTAGAAGAGATAAAAAAGGTTATCCCCATAGCGATGAGAATTTTGGATAATGTAATCGCATTAAATTATTATCCCATGAAAGAAGCTGAAATTACGGCAAAAAAATATAGAAGTGTAGGATTGGGATTTTTGGGACTAGCAGAATATCTTGCAACAAACAATATGATGTACGAGTCAGGATTTGCTAGGGATCATATAGATAAACTCTTTGAACAATATGCACATACAACACTAGAATCTTCTGTAGAGTTAGCAAAAGAAAGATGAGCATACGAATATTTTCCATGAAGCAAGTGGTCACAAGGTATAGTCTTTGGTAAAAACAAAGAATGGTTACTTCAACATAGCAATCTAAAACAACAACGAAGTACATTGATTGATGATATACAAGATCACGGACTTAGATTCTCCTACCATCTCTCCCCTGCACCAAATACCTCTACCTCGCTCGTCGTAGGGACAACAGCAGGATTACTTCCTATCTATAAAAAATATTTTGTAGAAACCAATGGAATTGCTCCTTCCGTCAACGTAGCTCCAAATCTCAACGAACAAAACATGCGATATTACAAAGAATATATTCATATGAAAATGACTGAAGTAATCAGTATGATTACCACAATCCAAAAACGAATAGATCAATCCATAAGTTTTGAATGGATGTTCAACCCAGCAGACACCTCTCCCGTAGAATTATACAATTATTATATTCAGGCATGGCAACAAGGTATAAAAACAATATATTATGTCAGAAGCATGAGCTTAGAAGTAAAAGAATGTAGTAGTTGCAGTGGATAGATAGCAAGCACCCGGGTGCAATGGTCACTTAGTAGCTTAAGGACTGAAGTACAGAAAGTCGCACCCGGGTGCTAACCAAATAGCTAAAATACATTTTATATACTAAACTAAACCACTATGAAGACAATTATCGAAGCACTCAATCGACGTTATGCTACCAAAAAATTTGATACCACCAAAAAAATCTCTCAGGAAGATATGGACATTCTTCTTGAATCTTTAAGACTCTCGCCATCAGCTTTTTGACTCCAACCATGGAGATTTATCCACGTAAAAAACCCAGAGACGAGAGCTGAATTACAAGCAAATTCAAGAGGACAACCACAAGTCACCGAGGCGTCAGATCTCTTGATCATTGCAGCAAAAACAAATCTTCAAACAAGTGACATTGAAGAATATATAGAAAATATGAAAGAACTAAGAGCAAATGATGGAGATAAACTTCCTGAAGATGCGAAAAATATAGAAAAACTTATGGAATACAAAAACATGATGCTGGGAACGATAGCATCAAAGACACCAGAACAACTCAAAGGATGGAACCAAAAACAAGCATATATTGCCTTGGGAGTCTTACTTACCGTAGCTGCTAGTATGGAAATAGATGTCTGTCCTATGGAAGGATTTGATCCAGCAAGATATGATGAAATATTAGGACTTGATAAGCTATGATTGACAGCTACTGTAGTGATACCTGTAGGATACAGATCTAGCGAGGATAAATATGCAGAGCTCTCCAAAGTAAGATTTCCAAAAGAAAAACTTCTTATCCAAAAATAATTTTTACTTCATTCCTAGCAAAAAAATGAAAATAGGGAAATATAAACACTACAAGGGAAATACCTACCAAGTAATTGCACTAGGGAAGCATTCTGATACACTAGAAGACTATGTCGTATATCAGTGACTCTACGATAGCGAAGAATTTGGTAACAAACCAATACGAGTAAAATCTGTAGAGGAATTCGAAAAAAAATTAGAGATAGACTGACAACAAGTGAAGAGATTTGAATATATTTCAGAATAGAAAAAAGGCGTGTGAGTAAAACTCCGGCACGCCAAAATAATTCAAAAAGTTATTTTCGGACGTGGTTTTCTACAATATAAATAGTAATTTTCACGTCAGAATTGACGTAATACCATACAAATAAAAGTCAAATTACTTTTTAAATTTTAAATTAAAAAAATGGAAAATGTAACAACATTAAAATTGGAAGACAAGATAGAAAACGTCTTTATTGATATCTATGAACCAACAACAGATGCTATCATCAAAAAAAACTTCAATGATTTTGCTGGTAAATGGCTTGTATTATTTTTCTATCCTGCTGATTTTACTTTCGTATGTCCTACAGAACTCAAAGATTTGAATACATCGTATGAAGACATCAAAAGCACCAATGCAGAAATTTTGGTCGTCAGTACAGATACGGTATTTTCGCACAAGAGATGGATAGAGACAGAAAAATTATTAGAAAATTTTAAAATCCAAATGATAAGTGATAGAAAATGAGACTTAAGTAGAACATTTGGCGTATTGAATACAGAAAGTGGAAATAGCAATAGAGGAACATTTATCATCTCTCCAGACGGAATAGTAAAAGCTATTGAAATAGTTACAGAACCTATAGGCAGAAGTACAAGCGAACTTATAAGAAAAATAAGAGCACTTGAATTTGTAAGATCAAATCCATGACAAGCATGTCCTGCAACATGGAATGTATGATGAGAAACACTAAAACCATCAATAAAAATAGCAGGACAGGTAGGAGAAAAAATGATGCAGTAAATAATAACGAATAACAACTTTTTAGTAAAAAGCAAAAAACACATGAAAGTCTCCATTTCTTTACTCAACCAAGATCCTGAAGAACAAGAATTCGATGAAATTTTAAAAAGGAATCCTCGTACAATTATTTATTTCTATCCAAAAGACAATACGCCAGGATGTAGTATTGAAGCTAAAGATTTTTCTGATGCATATATATTGTTTATGCAACATCATATCAGTGTGTATGGAGTAAGTAAAGATAGCGACACTTCACATTGCAATTTCATTAGTAAATATGGCTTATCTATACCACTTATCTCAGATCCTGATCTGATTTTACACAAAAAATTTGGAGCTTGGTGAGAAAAAAATATGTATGGAAAAAAAATACAATGAACAATCAGATCAACATTTTTATTGGATCAAGATGGAAATAGTATAAAAGAACGACCCAATGTAAAAGCAGAAGGTCATGTAGCAAAAATCATTGAAGAATTAGCATTAAAATAAAAAAAACATCCAGAATTGTTTTAAAGTCTTAACATATTCTCATGACCTACACACCAAACCATATTTTTAATCCAACGGGTAACGATGACGTACAAACAAGAACAATCATAAAAGGTAACACGACCGGATTATTTAATCTCAACAATACTAAATATTCTTGGGCAAAATCGATGTATACGGTCATGATAGGAAACTTTCGAGTACCAGAAAAAATATCTGGACTCAACGAAGACAGCATCCAATACAAGCAAGAACTTACTGATGGAGAAAAAAGAGCCTATGATGGCATTTTGTCTTTTCTTATCTTCCTGGATAGTATACAGACGACAAATTTACCCAATTTTGCTGAATATATCACCGCTCCCGAAGTTCAGTTATTACTAGCAATTCAAGCATACCAAGAAGCGATACATTCACAGAGTTATGCAACGATTTTGGAAAGCGTAGTAGATGCAGACAAGAGAGATGAAATTTATTATTTCTGGAGAGAAAATCCAATTCTCCTAGAAAGAAATACCTACATAGGAAAAATATATCAGGATTTTATAGACAATCCAAATGATGAAAATTTTTTCAGATGATTGATCGGAAATTTTTTGTTGGAATGAGTATATTTCTATAATGGATTCGCATTTTTCGATACGCTTGCTGATCACCAAAAAATGAAAGCAACTGATAGAATGATAAGCTATATACGTAGAGACGAACTCAGCCATGTATCTATGTTTACCAACATTTTACGTGAGATAAAAAAGGAATTTCCTGCAATGCGAGATGAAAAAACAATATATGAAATGTTTGCTCATGCAGTTGATCAAGAGATAAAACGAACACAACATATCCTGGGGAATAATATTATCGGTATCAATGAATACACCACAGAGACCTATACCAAACGGTTAGCAAACAATAGACTCAGTTTATTATGATTGGAACCACTCTATCCTGAAATAACAGAAAACCCGTATCAACATCTTGATAGATTACAAGACACCAACGGAGAAAAATCCAATTTTTTCGAATCAACCGTAACCAACTATACTCAATCAAGTTCTATGAAAGGTACTCGAGATTTCTAATTATAATGGACTTTGAATATCTTGTAAATGCTGTTAGTGTACATCCCGACCTAATAAATTTCAGCGGAAAGTCGGGACGGCCACAGAACAGAGAACGTTATAGGTCATAGTCCTATCTATAAAAAAACAAGAGAAAGGAAGAGCCTTTATCGCGCAAGGCGGGACTTTTTTAATGTAACTTAATTTTTTAAAAAAACATTTTCTCAAAATTATAAAAACAGCAATTTAAATTTGCATTTTTATATTTTTTAATTATACTTAACCTATACCTATGGTTACCGTATCATTAAATTTTTATATCAATAACAACGAAAAAAATGGAAAAGAAAGCAAGAAATGATTGTTCATGCGGAACAAAAAATACCTGCACATGCAAGGATTGTAAATGTGAATGCACATGTTGCAAAGGTGGAGAATGTACATGTAAATGAAAATGCACATGTTGCTGCAAATGCGAATAAAAAGAAAAAAGCTAACAACCAATACCCTGAGAGATACCAATTATTAACTTTTTATGCCACAAGCATACGGAATCATAGGTATAATTCAAGTTTTACTCAATAATATATACTCATGCAATTAGAAAACAAAAAAGAGATTCTTCTTTCTATCAAAAAAGCATTCGGTACGATTAAAAAAGTAGAAAAATTAATCGAAGATGATGTCTATTGTGCAAATATCGCTCAACAGATCAATGCAGCGATAGGACTTCTCAAAAGTGCAAATAACAAGCTTCTTGAAAGCCACATCAAATGCTGTGGAGCAAAAAAACTTCTTTCAAAAGACAAAAAAGAAATTGATGATTTCGTCAAAGAACTTATCAGAGTACGAGATGTATCTACGAGAAAGTAATAGAGTATAAGAAATTTATCTTACTAAGATAAAAAATGAAAAAAATAATATATATACAAGGTATGCATTGTATCTCATGCGAAATGACGATAAAAAAATCATCCGAAACTATCGATGGAGTTAAAGTCGAACATATTTCTGCAAAAACCTGAAAAATGCAGATAGAAATACATAACGAAAAAAACTTACCCTTAATTTACCAAAATATTTGTGATTGCTGATATCAAGTAATGCAAAATGAACAAGATATAACTAAAGAAAAAATAAATAATAAACAATTATTGATATCAATACTCATCGTAGGTATATTAGCATTTATTTTTTATAAACTCGATTTCTCTCAATATTTACCATCATTGAATGGAGATTTTTCCTTATGAGTGGCGATATTGATGTGAATAGTAGCATCCATATCAACGTGTCTAGCAATCGTAGGAAGTATTGTCATAGGATTTTCAGAATATATAGACAAAAGCAAATGAATTAGGCAACATATAAAAACACAATTACTATTTCAAACAGGTAGAATTTGATGATTTTTCATTTTAGGATGATTATTAGGATTACTAGGACAAACAATATCACTATCGCTAACTATAACTACTATAATGACTATTATTGTAGGTATCGTATGGATGTGATTACATTTACTCAAGATAATGCCTAATATTACTACGCTAGGAATTCATTTACCTCAAAGTCGATCAGAAAAAATATTGACAACAAAAAATCCAGCATTTGCTCCATTGATAGGCGCATTGACGTTTTTTCTACCCTGTGGATTCACGATTTCCATGCAACTGATAGCAATAAATACAAGTAGCTTTCGGCAAGGTTGATTGGCTATGATGGTATTTGCAATAGGAACAGCCCCAGTGTTATTCGCTCTTTGAATATGATCCTCATATATCAAGGAAAAGAAATTTAAACTCCTTCATACTATTATATGAACGCTGATTATATTTTTCGGAATATTCATGATTATAAATGGATGGCGCCTCATAGGATGATTATCTTCGACATCGAACAATCAAAATATCAATTCTATCACAACAGAATACGAACAAGTAGAAATAGGACATAACGGATTGAATCTGGTACCGGAAATAATCACATTGACAGCGGGGAAAAATTACGAATTAACTATCACGCCAAACGAAAATGGGAAATGATGTATGAATAGTTTGGTTATTCCAACACTTGATCGTACCGTACATCAAATCATAAAAAACATACCAATCACCTACAAAATACAGAACATCAAAAAGGGAACATACTATGTCGTCTGTTGAACAATGGGTATGTATCAATGAAAAATCATTGCGCAATAAAAATAGGAACCCCACTCCTAAACCTTTAAATTAAAAAGCATATCTACCGACAAGTTAAAGTACAAAAAACTAATTTAGATTTTTTTAACTTAATATAGAAGAGCCCACCTTCGTGGACGTAGCCCTTCCTTATAGTTATTATATGCTTAATTACGAACTACGAACGTATAACAGCAGGTACACGACATACAAAGTACGTCGTACACCTGCAAACGTTGTCGGACATATACTTTTTGTTTCAAATAAGAAATCGAGATTGGAGATTTTTTAGTAGTCAGTAGAATTGACTTTTTATAGGAAAAATATATAATACAAACACAACAAAAATATATACATATGAATATGTACGGGAAAAATTTTAATGAAGAACCATTAACATTTGAAGAATTTATTTCTTTAAATAGTGGTGGAATTCCTGTTTTCAATAACTTCTTTTATCGTTTTCAGAACAGCACAAGTTCCAAAAAAGGAATTAATTACACTATGCTTTCCAAACACAACCAGAATCTTTCTGACAAGGTAAAGAAAATTGCAATCCAATATGCAGGATTCTATGATAGAATACCAAGAGAAGATCTTAAAACAGGATATAAAGCATATTTAGTTTTAAGAGAAAAATACAAAGAAGATGTGGTTCTAAGAAACGGTATAAATAGATATAAAACAGGAACTGACTGGCCCGATTGTCCTGATGATCGACCAGCATTCTTTGCATAAAAATGCAGATTGTTAAGCTGTGAGGTTTTTACTCCCAGCTTTTTAAATTTGAAAAAATTCAAATTTTTCGTATAGTAAATTAAGCTAAATCTCCACTCTCTTACATATACATAACAAAAAGTAGACGAATCCGACAACACGGGCTACACGACATATTTCATACATCGTACGAGGCTGAAACATTGTATGTAATCAAAAACATTTTTATTATTCAGAGAATCCAGATGAAAAAATCGTTTATCAAAAATCGTAAGAATCAAAATATTGCGGTAATAATAGAAGAATCTAATAATCAAAAGGGATTAGTTTTTGTGATGCATGGACTAGGTGATTCTAAAGATTCAGATCATATCAAAACATATGCTAAATGTTTTAAAGATAACGGATATACAGTAATAAGCTTTGATACCACAAATACCTTTGGAGAAAGTGATGGAACATTCGAAGACGCAAATCTTATAACATACTACGAAGATCTTGAAGATGTAATTACACGATCAGAATCACAAGATTTTTTTCAGAAACCGTTTATTCTCTGTGGTCATAGTTTGGGAGCAATTTCCTGTGCATTTTACGCAGAAAAACATCCTGAAAGAATAAAAGCTATAGCTCCAACATCAACAGTCATTAATACAGAACTTAGCAAACAGACTTACACAAAAGAAGAATTAGAAAACCGAGAAAAAACAGGTCGGTTAACTGAAGATTGGGGAGACTTTGATGTCAAAATAAAACGATCTTACATGGAAGCTAAAGAGAAATTTAACCTCTTAAAAGATGTTGATAACCTTACTATGCCAGTTCTGATGATAGTAGGAGAATTAGATAATTGTACACCAATCAAACACCAACAGATTCTTTTTGATAAAATCCCCGGACAAAAAGAATTCCATATTATCAAAGAATCACCTCATACATTCAGAAATCCCAAACATTTAGAAGAGATTTATCAGATTTTTGATAAACGAATAAAAAAATTATAAAAATATTTTTGACTCTAGCTACGCTCGCACTTCGGGGCGTACAACTCGCACTATCTGTCATATAAAACACATCACACGAAGTCCAGACGGTATACAACAGTAAAAATCTATTAAACGGGATCCACCGAGCTAAAAAAATTTAGAAAATAACGGTAAAATCACCACCGACAGTCCCTTCGACGGTTGGTTTTTTTAATAATATCTGTACATCATAATCACCTATACGACTATGTCATGCAATCGTATAAAATATATCAGCGATTGGCTGATGAAAAGAAAATTGATATTCAAGATACGGATAGATAATACCGGTAGCTGTACGGAAAAGATTAGCAGCACCAAACGATAAACGTAAATCAGAAAAATCGGCTGAGGTTTTTAGAATATCCCTAAATGAAATTTGTCCAATATCAAAAGCATCTTCTGCTACTACATTATGTTGTCAAATAGCTGAACCATTATCAATGGGGGTAAATGTATTTTCAAAAAGTATACTACCCGTTTGGTTGATAATAGATTCTCTAATAACATTATCATTGGATGTATTAACAGTGGGGGTGGATTGAAAATAAAAAGCCGACATCGTAGGAAAGATTTTAAATCCATTTGCCTTATATAATCATTCCATAGACCAAGACAATGCCGCATCATCATAAAGACCATCTCCATCAGGATCACATTGAGGATCAAATTCAGCACCTGCCGAATTATCGAAACAAAGCTTACCGTACAAATTATAAATTTTTAGTGGCAACCTAAAAACTCAAGTAATAGGCCTATCATCAGAGAAAAAAATTGGAGTACCACCTCAAGTATAATAAAGATTTGGATTAGTAGTATCGTCATATGACAATAAAAATGTCTCTAGATTGAGATATCAGATTTGATTATGATTACTATCATCAGAAACCATAGGATCAACATTTCCCCTACCTCTACCAGGGATAGTATATGTTTCTGTACCAGAAAGCACGGACGTACCAGAAAGTAATGGGGTCCTGGAATCTATCGTCCACCAAAGTCAGTGATCAAAGGAAGAAATCAATCCGGTAGTATAATCACTCAATGGACCAAAATTATTGGTATTTCAGGTAAATCATCATGATCAAATAAATCATGGTGATCTATATCTCAAAACAAGCTCTGCTCTCTCTACTGAAGAAATCGCGCCATAATATGCCATATGATAATCACTAACATTTCATAAATTTTGCATGAATGGAAAAAAAACAGAATAGACAGAAGTTAATATTCCCATAGCAACAACTAATAAAACGAGCGAAAAAACTAAGAACATAATGTTAAAATGAATGATGAATGATACTTTTTTAATGAACAATGAATGATGAATGATTTTTGTGTTGTCTTATCATGTACTATTGTAGTATACGATAGTATATTTCAGCCATACCATCATTATGCATTATTCATTATTAATTATTAATTATTAATTATTCATTATTAATTAGTTTATACGTCAATATTTGGAGCACCACAAACATTACAATAGGCAAATGAATGAGCATAATGAGTTCAGCATTCCTTACATTTTATTTTGAGTCTTTCGCCACACGCGATACAACAGACATATTCTTTTGGATTTAATGTATTACAATTATAACAAGGAACTAAGTTGGCTGCACAAGCCTCCCTTCGAGGTATTCTATCAGTTTTATAGGTCATAGGCCTAATAAGAAAATACAATGGTAATCACACAAGTGGAGTTAAAAACGTTACAAATAAAATACTGATTATTTGTAAACTGAAACTATTGGTTCTATTGATGATATCTTTGGTTACTCGGATAATAGCAACTACTCGCAAAAAAATAAAAAATATAGCGGCAATATTGATCCATAAAGAAATACCAGTTACACCAAACAAAGAGGCTAAGCTCCAAGAAGATTTAGTAAGCACAACACCAACTCATGTACCCATAGGAAAAGATTTAATAATTAAAATGTGATACATGACACATGATATATGAACTATATAGCCGAATAATAAAAAAGTTCTTGAATCTTGTATCTTGAATCTATTAGTTAAGTTATACTTTTCTTAACCACTTTTAGAGAATCATCATATTTTTTCAAGCTATTCAACAAAAATGCTATTTTACCTGGATTTGAAAACTCAGTTTCAAAAGTAACCAAACTCATAGTATCCTGAATATTTTTCATGGTAACTTGAAGTACAGGTACATGCAAATCAGAGAAAATCTTCATCATCCCGATAAGATTACCAGGTTTACTAGAGATTTTGAGTTCAATCCAAATTTTATAAATATTGTCTATCTCTCCTAACCAATGAGCTTCAAGTAATTTATCAAAGGATATTGTTTTAGTTCCTCTACAATCTACAGAATGGATGATAATGCCATCTCTTCCTGTTTTAGCAATAATTTTTTCTCCTGATTTAGGTTTACATTCATGACAGAAATAATAATTAATCAAGATATCACCATCAACAACAACTGCTACGGTATCCCTACTATCATTCAAATCTTTTTCAGTAAGTTTTGGTTCAGGATAATTTTGTTTTTGTTGAGCAGCAACTTCCTTTGGATACACCGATTTGATAAGCTGTGAATAATTTTCTTTTTTATCTAAAATCGCAAGGAGTTTTCTTTCTATTTCATCCTTGGAATATTTTTTATTTATTTGGTCCGCAGAAGAAAAAAACAAAGGAAGTCACAATATTTTAAGATGTTTATTGAGATCATAAACTGCTTGAGCAATAAGTTGTTCTTTTTGTTGTCCTTTGAGAAATTTTGTCATATTATTTTTAGCACCAGACGTATGGAGGAATTCCAATCGATGTTTATTGGCAGAATGTTTATTTTTAAAGGTATTAATTTTGATAACATCTCATGTTTCTGGAATATAACTGATAGGTTTAATCTCTCAATTGACTATAGCATTTTTAAATGATAATCAAATATTACTATGAACGGCAAACGCAAAATCTAAAACAGTACTTCATACAGGCAATTCAATAACATCTCATTGAGGCGTATAGAGGAAAATACGTTTTTCAAAAATTTCAATATTAAGCTCCTTTTTAAACTGTTCTTTATCATCAAGTGAAGTATACGTATTCACAACTTCTTGAAGTTTTTTAATCCAATCTCCCTGCTGTTGAGAAACCCTGACTGGAGAATTATGTTCCATATAAGCAAAATGAGCAGCAACACCAAATTCTGCAACACCTTCCATTTCATGAGTTCTTATCTGGATTTCTATAGGGAAACGAAACATACCCAATACGGTTGTATGGATACTCTGGTATCCATTAAATTTAGGAACAGCAATATAATCTTTGATTTTTTTAATTAAAGGTGTATAATATTTATGGATAATCCCAAGCACCATATAGCAATCACTAACGGTCTGAATAATGATCCTATATGCAAGTAAATCCATAACGGTACTAATTTCAGTAGTCTTATATCTATTCTGAAGTTTCTCAAATATCCTATAGGGACTTTTGATTCTTCCCTTGATTTCAAAATTTTCTATTCCTTCTTTATGAAGCATATTTTGCAATATTTTAATTCCTCTCTCTGTATATTTTTCACCTTCACCAAAATATTTTTTCAAATAAGCAAATATATTAGTAAATGCTTCATCTTCCAACACCTTAAATGAACCGTTCTCTAGATAGAGTTGGTAATGATAGAGTCATAATCTTTTGGCAATCGGAACAAAAATCTTCATAGTTTCTTGTGCTATTTTTTGTCTTTTTACAGGATTAGGATGATAATATAATGTCTGAATATTATGAATACGATCAGCGAGTTTTACAAAAATAACTCTCAAATCACGCGCCATAGCAAGAAATGTTTTTTTGAGTGTTTCTAGATGTCTATCTTCTCATTTATATTTGATTTTGGAAACCTTAACCATTCATTCACAAAGTCATGCAACCTCAGCACCAAATTCTTTTTCTATATCCATCTCAGAGACATTACAATCTTCTATGACATCATGAAGTAAACAGGTTTGGATAGTTTCCAAATCAGGTTTTATCTCCATAAGAAAGATGGTTGCTTGGAGGGGGTGAACAATATAGGATTCACCTGAAAGTCTAAATTGTCATTGATGTTTTTCTGCGGCATATGCATATGCTTTACTTATACCAGCAATTTGTTCCTCAGGCAAATATTTTTTAGCTTTTTGAATAATCTTATCCAAGATAAGTTGAGGATCCTGATCAATAAAGGGCTTATAATCAAAAAATTTTTCTAATTCTCTTACATCCATACTTCATCAGTACAATGATAAATGAACAAACATTAATTTGAAATTCTAAATTCTGAATTCTAAATTCTAAATTTTATTAGTCTTCTCCCTTGAAATTCGTTATCACTCCACAAAGTTCTACCTCACCAATATCTTTTCCTATATAGACAACCTTGCTACAAAAACGAAATTCTTTGGCATTATTATTGTTACAATTAGCATCAGGACCCAGAGATCACGTACAAGTAATTGCAGATCATCAAGTAAACGGCGTGTCTTTAAGATACAATCAACGTCATGTTATCTGTCTAAAATATCTTCCTTCAGTTGGGGATGATAATGTTCACATACAAGAATTCCAATACCCACTTTGCTGACACAAAGAAAAAACAAGATCATCACTATCTAAAGCTCCTCCTGAAAGAGCAATGGGCAAAAAAGGACCAGTCAAAGCAAAATAATCTTGTCAAGCTGTTGTTAGGCGCTGAAGGACATATGCACCACTAGTAAATCGCAAATCATCGGTAAAACAATCTGAGTTTCATTCATCAAGCAAGGGATTGATTTTGAGCCAACATTGATCTTTTACTCAAGCTCGTCTCATTCGATTAGTATCTCTGATGTGATATACTGCTTCCATTCATTCTCTTGCAAGATTGAGTGCAATAATCTTTTGTCTAGTTTTTTGAACATATCCCATTCCATCAGTAAGTACAACAACTACAGATAATAGACCGACAGAAAGGATAACAATAACAATAAGTATCTCTCGTATAGTAAAACCTTTCTTCAAAAAAACTGATTTTGAAGTATAAAGGAACCCTTGTTTTTTGATTGAAAACTTCATCAAATTGGATACATATATAAAGTAAGGACTTTAAATGTATACATACCAAGGACTTTTTCAAACCAAAAATCATTGAAAAATCATGAAAATGTAAAGATTCATCATTCAATCATACAGGAAGTAAATATTTTAATATTTTAATCCGATCAGTCTATGACCGAAAACCTTATCACGTATGGAATAGTGATCCTCATAGGAGTATTGGTGGTTTTTTCGTTCACGATCGGTATAGAGAAAATGATCAAAATTATTTTGGGAAATTATATCTTGAGTAGCATCTGTCTTGCAGCATCACAATCAATGAACCTAGCAGTCGAAGCGATGAAAAAAACGCCAGAACTCAGTCTCATGGGATTTTCATACGAAAAAATAGCCAATTTTTTGAATAATGGAAATATGACTATCGTATTGATTTTATATATAATTCTTCTCCTTGTAATATTTAGGACATCCAAGATAAAAATAACCCTTCCGGATGATGAAGCAATCAAAAAAATGTTATTGATCATCTTTGTGCCACTCACCGTAATAAGTATGATACTTACGCTACAAATAGCAATATTGGGAATAAACGGGATCAGTATAAGCGCATTATCAAGTGTTGCACAGATGGTATCAAGCAATCCTTATATGTTCTGATTTGTGAGTCTTACACCCGTACGACTATTGCTCCATGGAATAGTGACTATTTTGATTACATCAGAATTTAAAATAAAAGTACAGACAGACATATAAAATATATTTCACTTCCCCTTATATCGTATGAAAACAAATAACATATATACAGCAAACAAGGATAATTTTGCCAAAGCAAAAAAAATACTCGAAACATGATGAGTAGTTGCATTTTCAACAGAGACGGTGTATGGATTATGAGCAAACGCACTGGATGAAAAAGCAGTAGCGAAGATTTTTGCATTGAAAAATAGACCACAAGACAATCCTATCATTTCTCATGTCGCAAAAAAAGAACAAATTAGCCAATATGCATATATTAGAAACGATATAGAACAGACAATTATTGATAAGGTAATGCCAGGGCCTATAACGATACTATTACCACCAAAAGAAAATATTCCCCTATCGATCACAGCATGACATCCCTTGATGTCAATCAGGATACCGAGCCATCCAGTCGCTCTTGCTATATTATCACTCTGTGATTTCCCGATCGCTGCACCGAGTGCAAATATATCAACCAGACCCAGTCCCACGTCTGCCCAAATGGTCTACGATAATTTTTGAGAAGATATTCCCATGATTATAGATGGAGGAGATTGTTTGGTAGGAATAGAATCTACGGTAGTAAAAGTAGAAAACAATAAAATAATAATCACGAGACCATGATTTGTCACAAAAGAAGATTTAGAACTCCTATTTAACAACAAAATTGAGGTTATCTATGGGACAAAACCTTCTGCAGAAACACCAGGAAATAGATATAAACACTATGCTCCTGATGCAAATATGTCAATTTTTTGATCAATAGACAATCTCCTATCACAAATAGCAGCAAAAAAAACACAAAAAATAGGCATCATAGCAACAAAAGAATTTTTAGAAAAAAATAAAAAAGAGATCACATGACTAGATATACAAGTATTTGAATTGTGATCAGAAGAAAATATGCTAAGTTGTGCGCACAATTTGTTTTCAATATATCACCAATGTGACAAACAGTGATTGGAAGAAGTATTTATCCAATCGCTTCCAGAGCATGGTATCGGATATGCTATCATGAATAGAATACATAAATCTATAACAAAAAAATAATCATCAGGTTTTATTTTTCTTTTCTCCCGTGGACAAAAACAGCTATCAGACTATCAACGAACACCGTGAATATCAGATCCCCAAAGTAAAAGGGTCGATATTTATTGGGAATATTTTTCATATTGAAAACAAAGAACAGGCAGAAAAATATATCAAAGAGATAGAGAAAATATATCCTGATGCTAGTCATCACTGCTTTGCTTACAGATACGAAGTACAGATGAATCTAGATATTTTCAACAAAAAAATATATACCTGCAAACACAATAAGGTCTCTGATGCGGGAGAACCCGTAAGCACAGCAGGAAAACCTATTATGAATATAATAGAAAAACATGGGCTACACAATGTCCTTGTAGTGGTAACAAGATATTTTGGAGGAACATTACTTGGCGTTGGAGGTTTGATCCAAGCGTATGGAGAATCAGCGAAACAAGTCATCGAGCACGCCAATATCATCGAGGAAGAAATGATGAAAACAGTAGATGTTTCTTTTTCATTCGATTTAGTACAAACCGTACGAAACATCTTGAATAAATACCAAGCCAAGCTTATTGAAGAAAAATACGAAGAACAGGTAACGATGAAAATAGCCATAAATAGCGGATATCTAGAAGCATTCAAACAAGAACTCTTCGAGCATTCAAAATGACAGATTAAGATATAATGTAAAGGCGCAGTCATTGCGGACGAAGTGAAACAATCTTAGTTTGTTATTCTAGATTGCTTCGTCATAAAACTCCTCGCAATGACAAAAAAAGAGATGTAAATTTTAAATGCTAAATTAATGTTCATGCTCTATTTTATAACGGGGAACAAAAATAAATTCAAAGAATTTCAAGATATCCTCTGAGCAGATCAGGTGGAACAATTGGATATAGATCTTCCAGAACTCCAAGAAATAGATCCTCACAAAATAATCAGACACAAACTCCAGGAAGCACTCAAACATCATAAAGGACCGATACTCATAGAAGACACCTCACTCTACATGGAATGTTTATGAAGCAAGCTCCCCTGACCATTGATTAAGTGGTTTTTACAAGAACTAAAAAATGAAGGACTCTACGAATTAGCAAAAAAATACAATAATTTCAATGCAAAAGCAACAGTTCTCATTGCTTATGCAAAAAATATAGACGAAATAGAATTTTTTGAAGGAACAGTAAAATGAACCATCGTAGAACCAGTACATACTGATTTTTGACGAGATGGTATCTTTCAAGCAGAGGGATACCATAGACCGTATGGAGCTATGAGCAAAGAAGAAAAAAACAAGATAAGTATGAGGAGGATAGCAGTGAATAAGGTAAAAGATTTTTTAGGAAAAGAAAAAAATAAGATATAAAAAATATAGACATATAATAAAAAAGACTTGAAATGTGTTTAAATTTTAGTATATGTATAAAACAGAAGAAGATATTTAAAAATAGGTATATTCTCTCCATAGTAATAATGTATAGTATATTAACCGAGGTATATCAAAAAAACCTCACAGAAACAAAAAGCATGAAAAAAAATCAAATCTTTATGATTGCTATTTTAGTAATCATAGCAGTGCTTTCTTCCTGCAAAAAAGAAGAAACAATCGTACCAAGTTCCAACCCCACCATTAGTGAAGCCGATCGCTTAGCTATTTGGAATCTTTCGGATACTAGATCCGGATTTAAAAGTGGAGAAAATCCTACCGCACAGTGGTCACCCTACCCATTTGAAAAATTCGTGGTTTGGGATCAAGAAAGCGAAGCCTTTTATAGACGATATTTTGTTATCTATGAGGATTTACTTTATGCCGTATATGATAAAGTAGATCTAGACCCAAATGGCAACTGGTTTGTTCTGGAAGAACAAGCTAAAATCTTTACGGAGAAGCTGCCAGATATGGAGTTTGTAAAAGTCACAAGCAATAAAAGTGATATGTATCAATTTGGTAATTTCATCCACGTAACAATCCCCCCGAAAATTGTCGAAGGTAAATGGATAGGAAACTTATCCTATACAACACACATGTATGAAAACATGGAATTACTATTTGATGAGACTATACTTTCATCAGAAATAGGAGGTCTTGCAGCTTTTGCCCAATGGAATGTGGGGCAAATGGAGATTAACCTCCATTTCGTTCTTCCCACAGCCCCAAACGCAATATTGTGGGTATCAATAATAGCTCCTGACTACTCAAGATTAAACATCTATTGGGAAGACAATAAGGGTCAACGAGGATCAACTATTATCATGGAGCCGAATAGCGTTCCGACAGTTCAAATATACGCCAATAGTATAAATGATATAAAGAATATAAAAATTGTCCCTCAACATTTCAACGGAATTTCATGGGTAGATGACTGGTCATATCTCGACAAAATATATCAGATATTCAACTACCTACCAAATGAATATTTGGTAGCCTTTGAAACAAACTTATAACGTATAAAAAATCGTTAAAGAAAGTATTTGTTTAAAAAAGCTCAGGTATATCCTGAGCTTTTTTCTATGTGAAAATTTTACTCACTAAGACTGATCATAAAACCAAAATTATCCTCTCTTTTGACTACATTTCGCGTAGTTGAATTCATAGCAAAACGACTTCCATCTGCTAATCGATAATACGCCCACAATCAAATATCATCAAACACCTGTAATCATAAAGAAAAACATCAGGAAAATTTCATGCCAGATTTTTGCAAATAATTTTTATATTTCTGATACTGGGTTTCTCCTGGCATATTATCAATAGCAATTTCCAAAGCAGATTGATCTTCAGGAAGTGATTTACCAATTTTTTGCGTTTCTCTGTGTGCAGCAGTATAGGTAAAAAACTGCTGTCCAATAAATTCACTAGGTACACCACGTACATATTCTCGAACATCACCTTCAGAATTGATTTTAACCTTGATGGGAAGACGTTTTCCAGCAATTACTCATAACATATCTTGGACCTGCCAAGTAGTACTATCTATTTTGAAGTTTTCAGGATCAAGAAGTGTTGAAGACATAGAAACATAATTAAGAAGTAAAGATGAGCAGATAATGACAGATATTGAGAAGTTGAGAATTGAGGATTGAGACATTCTTCTCCATCTTTCCACGTTCCACCCTCCACTAGTCTTTAAAGTATATAGTTTTGTCCAAATTTCTCAAATCAATTTTTTCTAAGTTATTACATTTATTTCTTGAAAAAAAAATTCATAACCATATCTTATACATCGAACGTTTTAGTATTTTAATGCGAAGCTTTTATTATTTTATCATACCATCATGTATAAGATTCAAAATGTACACGCACGCGAGGTTTTAGATTCTAGAGGAAATCCTACCGTAGAGGTAGAAGTCACTTTGGATAATGGAATCATGGGAAGATCTATAGTCCCTTCTGGAGCATCAACAGGTATCCACGAAGCACTTGAACTGAGAGATGATGATACAACAAGATATTTAGGAAAAGGAACACTCACCGCAGTAGCCAATGTAAATACAAGCATCAAAAATGAAATCACAGGAAAAGAATTTGCCGATTATAGAACGCTTGATGAAGTGCTCTTGAACCTTGATGGAACACCGACAAAATCTAAACTAGGAGCAAATGCAATTCTTGGTGTCTCTATGGCATTCGTTGTTGCTTGTGCAAAAACAGAAGGTAAACGAATCTATGAATATATAGGAGGAAATGAATGAATTACTTTACCATTCCCTATGATGAATATCTTGAACGGATGATCACATGCAGACAATAATGTAGATATCCAAGAATTTATGGTAGTTCCTGTAGGAGCAAAAAACTTTAGTGAAGGATTGAGAATGGGTGCTGAAGTATTTCATCATTTGAAAAAGATTTTAAAAGCAAAAAAATATAACACGTCTGTAGGAGATGAAGGTGGATATGCACCAAATCTGGGAAGTAACGAAGAAGCTTTCCAAGTTATTATGGAAGCGATCAAAAACGCTGGACACGAAGGCAAGATAAAACTAGCAATCGATGCTGCCGCATCATCATTTTATGAAGAAGGAAAATATATCCTTAGTGCAGAAAACAAAAAAGTAAGTGCAGAAGAACTCACAGAAATCTATGCAAGCTGGGTAGAAAAATATCCTATCATCTCTATCGAAGACGGACACGCAGAAGATGATTTTGAAGGACGAAAAAATATGCAAAGCAGATTGGGAGACAAGATTATGATTGTAGGAGATGATTTGTTTGTAACAAATATGAAAAGACTACAAATGGGTATCGAAGAGAAAATGGCAAACGCAATTCTTATAAAATTAAATCAAATCTGATCAGTTTCAGAGACTATCGACTGTGTACGTATGGCCCAAAATCACGACATGAATGCTATCATCTCACATAGATCAGGAGAGACAGAAGATACCTTTATCGCTGATTTAGTCGTTGCGCTAAATACTGGATTTATCAAAACATGATCAGCAAGCAGAACAGATAGAATATGTAAATACAATCAGCTCTTAAGAATCGAAGAAAATCTAGGAAACACAGGAACATATGGGAAAAACATATAAGTACAAATATTTTATTGATACAATATCAACATGAAAAAAGAACACAAAATACAATCACAAAAAAGCAAGATATTTTTATACATAATCGCTGCATTTTTTACTATAGGTGTATGAATATATATTGGAAATAGTTTTATACCTCAGGAAAAAAAAGACAGGAACGATTTTGTATTTACCAATCCAGCATTACAGACAGATCTTTGAGAAAATATAATGAGATGAGAAAATATAAATCTAGAACATATTTTCACTACGTATGCAGAAGACAAAATAGCAAAATGAGACATCTTAAACTTGTCGGTATATTTTAGAGATTTGAACAATAGTAGTTGGTTTGGAACAGAAGAAAAAGAAATGTTTTCTCCAGCTAGTTTAATGAAGCTACCATTATTATTGGCTTATTATAAACAATCAGAATATGATCCAGGTTTCTTACAAAAAAAATTAATATTTACAATTAATTGAACTATGGATGACTACACACAAAATATAAAACCAGAAAACAGATTAGTACCATGAAAAGAATACACGATAGAAGAGATCATGAGGAAAATGATAATATATTCTGACAATGAAGCTTCGATTTTTCTTGAAAAAAATATAAATATAGCTGCGTTTAAAAAAGTTTTTATGGATATATGATTAAATTTTCCAGCCATAATAAGTTGAAATTTTGACAACAACATAAGGGTTGTTGATTATGCAGCTTTTTTTAGAATATTGTTTAATGCTTCGTATTTAAACAAAGAAAATTCTCAAAAAGTTTTATGAATGTTGACACAAACAACATTTAAAGATGGCTTAATAAAAGGAGTAAATGACACAAACATCAAAGTGTCTCATAAATTTGGAGAAAGATCAATATTTGGAAACAATTGAATCGAAAGAATGCAATTACATGATTGCGGAATAGTATATTATCCTAATCATCCATATATACTTTGTATAATGACGAGATGATATGAATTTGAAACCTTAAAAAAAGTTATAGAATATGTATCAAATATAACGTATAAGAAAATTAACGAAACATATAATTAAATTAAAATTATAAGATAACATAAAGATAACCCACAAACCGTGGGTTTTTTTTGTATCAAACCACCAGATTTGATGTATCAAATTAGTCGAAATTTGACAAAAAGTATGGGCGTAGATATACTTAGATATCTTTATATATCTGAATATACCAATGAACGAAAAAACAGATATCATGTATCAAAAGACACCAGAAAAACAAGCTAAAACCGTATGAATTCATGCAAACGCAATTGCGGATAGAAATATCGCGAATAAAAATGAAATAAATAAGCGAATGGATGCTTTATGCTTAGATCAAGAAATATGCAAAAAAGTTTTTGGAGAAGAAATATATGAAGAGGTAAAAGATAAGCTATGCATTTCAAAAGAAATTTTAGATCTAAAAAATAATGAAAAAATAAAGTCACTCCAAGAGTTTCAAGAATTTTTGAGAAAATACGTATTGAAAAAAGAACAACAACAAGAGAAAGAAAAAAATATACAGGAAATAGAATGCAAAAAAACATTGTTAGCAACTATGGACATTCCAGAAAACATTCAAACGAAAAAAGATCGGATAGATAGAGTAAAAAAAACACTTCGTGAAGTGATAGATGAAAAACAAGAAAAAAATCTATGAGCACGAGCAACATTTTTGGATATTCTCAAAAAAAATCCCTTAGATGAGAGAGAAAAAAAGAACAAAGCAAACAAAATATATGATTTTATCTTTGAACATATGGAGAGTACGAACAACAAAAAAAAACGTAGAATAGGAGAGATGAGCAGTGATTTTTATAAAAGAATAGGAATAGATTATGCATTAAGCGAGGTAAGAAATACAATAGAAGAACAAGAAAAAAAAACAAATGAAAAGATAAAAAATTGGAAAGAGAAAACAAAAAACAACATAAAAGTGCCCATAGAAAAACAGCAAGAAAAAAATGATTATACACAAGAAGCACTCCAAGAATTTATAAAAAATATAGAGAGCAACACAGAGATAAAAAATAGATTTTATCTTCCAAAAGAAAAGGACGATATGGAACATATCCAAGAATATTTCAAAAAAAACCTAGAGAAGACAATAGAATCACCAAATATGGACAAGCTAATAAAAAGTTGAGATATTTTCAAACACACAATAGAAAAAACAGGAGAAAAAATAAAAATTCATACAGACGATTATGTTCAGATAGAAAATAGAATACATAATTATAAAAAGAGATTTACTACAGGAGAACGAAATCCAAAAGAATATATGTTTGATCGTTTGATTGAATATGTAGGTTTTGATTGAATATGTAGGTAAAGAAATTTTAGCATATGAAATCAAAAAAAACATTGAAACAAATAAAAGATATCGTTGAACAACATGTGAAATATATAAAACAGACCCATTAGATGATAGTTCTGCACGAGCTGATTTTATGATAACCTATACATTTAAAAACAATAAAAGAATAAACGCATGGATAGATTTATTTGTATCAGACAAAGAAGTAAAAGAATCAAACAATGAAAATAACCCTAATTCCAAAAAAGAGGAACAAAGAATAGAGTCCGGATCATTAGAAGAAAAACTAGAAAAAGCAAAAGAACCAAGAATACCATATTCCAGTTATATACACTTATTACGAAAGAGTACTCAAAATAAACATGAATTAGTAAAAGTAAGAAGATATGTAGAACAACAACACCCAGTAGTGACGTATTCATTATTAAAAGAAATAATAGAAAACAAAAACATTAATATAGAAACATTCCTTGATGGGTTTAAAAAAAGAGGAAAATTATATACTATAGTGGAAGATCAACAACAAAATGACAACCATACCAAAGAGAAAATAGAAAGACAATTTAATAAAAATGTGATTCAAGAAACAGAAAAAAATGCCGCATAAATAGATTGACATTTATAAGAAAATAAATATAAGAAAGAAAAATACACCATAATGAAAATACAAAACTCGGAAAAGAGCGAAAAAAAACCCAAAATTCAAAAGGTAAAAAAACTTGGGAAAATACCAAATCCCATGGAGAAAAAGCATGAGGGATTATTACCACCATCGGTTCACCGGTAGTGAAAAAAAAAAACGATGAGAATGGTTCTCGATATTACGAGAATCATTTTTTTTAAAAAAACTTATTGCCTTCACACAAACAAACCATAATAATAAGGTATTCAAATTTTATCAGTTCGATGTATCGGACTAGTAGTCAATAGTAATTCATTATGGAAATAGTCTATAAAAACATAAAAAACTGATATGCAAGAATAGATAAGGACGGAAAGCTTCTTATAACACTTCCTGTACGCAAAAAAGGAACAGATTTTGAAAAAATAATGATAGAAAAATGACAAAAATTACTCAAACGCTATAGTAAACACACGCATATTTCTGCAATCAAAGAAGAGAGTATCTTGCTCTTTGGTGAAGAAATACCACTTGAAGACTTTTACAAACAATATTGAAAAAAAAAGGAGAAACATTCTCCCCTTCAGCTTTCACCTTTTATCTCCAAACTTTTGAAAGAGATTCTTAGAGAATATACAACTCCTCTCTTTGATCTGTACAGTAAAAAATTATGAATATCGTATACCAAACTAAGTTTCAGAAAAACGAGTTCCAAACGATGAAGTTGCACTCATGATCAAAAAATATCACTCAATCTGGATCTCATTCATCTACCGACCAAATACATTAAATATGTAGTCATCCACGAAGCATGCCATTTGAAGATAAAAAACCATAGCAAAAAATTTCGAGCATTAGTAGAAAGTTTATATCCACAATATAAAGAAACAAAAAAAGAACTAAAAAAGTTCGTAATTAAGTAAATAAATTGTTTTCATACCACAAATACATATATACAAGACACAAAAAATTTCATCCATCATCTATTATTTATCATTGGCATAAAGTATGGTTACAACATTTGAATTCCAAGATCATTATTTCAAAAAGGCAAAAAAAGAAGGATATCTTGCAAGAAGCGCTTTCAAACTAGAAGAAATTCAAAATAAATTTCATCTTTTTGATAAAAACACAAAAACAATCATGGATATAGGATGCGCACCAGGAAGTCGAATCCAATATGCAGTCAATCATATGAACAAAATGAAAAAATCTGATTATAAAATTTTGGGGATTGATATCCAAGATGTAAACATAAATCTTCCAGGAGTAACAACCTACAAAGCTGACATCAGTGACGAGCCACGCATCAAAGAGATTTTAGCAGAAAACAACATCCAACAAGTCGATTTGATCCAATCCGATATGGCACCAAATACGATAGGAGTCAAAGATGTAGATGCAATGAGGCTTTTTGAGCTGCTTGAATATGTAAAACCGATACTCAAAAATCTTTTGAAACCAGAAGGAAAATTTGTCATCAAAGTATTTATGGGGCCAGGATTTGATGAGTTCGTCAAAGAAATGAAAACCATGTTTGGTGGAAAAAATATCAAAATGTTGAAACCAGCAGCATGTAGAAAAGAAAGTAAAGAGATTTATGTGATTAAAATATAGAATAAAACATATAAGATTTGTAGTTTGCAATCTAATAATCAATTAGTAATAATAACTCATACCAACATTATTCATTATACATTTTTAATTATTCATTAGTTTTCATGAAGATAGGAATAGTCGGGATGCCAAATATTGGAAAATCAACATTGTTTAATGCACTTACTAAGTCTTATGCTGCACCTGCAGAAAATTTCCCTTTTTGTACAATAAATCCAAATATAGGAATCGTCGATGTCAAAGATCCTAGAGTCGATGTCCTCAGTGAACTATCAAAATCTCAAAAAAAAATATATTCTCATATAGAATTTGTGGATATTGCAGGACTAGTAAAAGGAGCAAGTAAAGGTGAATGATTAGGAAATAAATTTCTTTCCCACATCAGAGAAGTTGATGCTATCGTACAAGTGCTTAGATATTTCAAAGATAGTGATGTGGTCCATGTAGAATGAGGAGTTGATGCAATGAGAGATGTAGAAATCATCAATACTGAGCTTATTTTCTCCGATTTAGAAATCATTGAGAGAAATCTACCAAACATGGCAAAAAAAGTGAAAATGGGAAAAGGGAACAAGGATGAAATAAGGATTGTAGAGATTCTTATGGAAATACAAAATGCTTTGATTCAATGAAAAATAGCGCATAATATAAAAGATAAACTGACTAAGGACGACGAAAGATTGATTAAATCATACAACTTTCTAACAATAAAACCAATAGTTTATGCGATAAATATATGACAGGATGATATACCATATGCTCACGAAATAGCCAATGAATTTATGATAAAACTTCAAAGTCCCGTAGCGGTTGTTTGTGCAAAATTAGAATCAGAGATGATGGATATGAGTGATGAAGATAAGGATGAGTTTATAAGAGAATTAGTAAGTATTGATAAAGTTACACATATCCCGACGCTCAATGATTTGATCAAATTAAGTTTTGAAAAAGTAGGTTTGATGTACTATTTCACCACAGGAGAAAAAGAGACAAAATCATGGACCATTCCTATTGGATCTACAGCTCCACAAGCAGCATGAGCTATTCATACAGATTTTGAAAAGGGGTTTATAAAAGCTGAAATAGTAAAATATGAAGACTTAATTAGCTACGGTTCTTGGGTAAAAGCCAAAGAAAAATGACTGGTAAAACTAGAAGGGAAAGAATATATAGTCCAAGATGGAGACTGTATTATATTTAAGTTTAATGTCTAAATAAATATTTTGCCCTACAACAGAGAGTAGAAAAAAATATCTGAACAATCTCTTGACATTAATAGGCAAATTCTTATTACTTGGAAAGTAAAAAGTTACGCAAAAAAATGCTTCAATTTTACTTAGTTACCACAAAATTCAATGAATTTTAACGTAAAAATGGATGACAAAAAGCTCAAAGTAGATATAGAAAAAACAAACCTGAAAGATATTTTAATATATTGTAAACCAAAAGAAAGACTTGTTCTTATGAAGAAGTTTGGGCTTGATGGTTCAAAAGAAACACCACTTCAAAGAATTGGAAAGGAGTATTCCTTGACGAGAGAAAGAATCAGACAAATAGAAACACAAGCATTAATGAGATTTAGAAGACTTATCGTAGGAAATGATACCTATATGGAAGTACTTCAAGAGGCAAAAAAAATTCTTGATGTGCATGGAGGGTTACTTTGCGAAGATATATTGATTTCCAAACTCGTAAACAAGAATATATTTAAGTTCTCTAAACAAGAGCTCAAATTGATTCTCGTTTCAGACTTTGATGTAACATATCTCAAGAGAAATAAATACTTGAACAAAGCATTCTATCTTGAACCATTATACGAAGATCTTTTGACTAAGATGGTACTTACTATAAGTTCATACTTCGAAAAAAGAGCAAAAAGCCAAGACCTATACGAATTCATAGGCTGGATGAAAGAAAATTTTGCTAAAGACTACAAAGATGTATATTATATGAAAAACGATCTTTTCTACGTAAATTTCTTCGAATCTATCAGAGAGATAAACGTATTTGATGGAAAAATCGGATTACCAAATTTTGCTGATGTAAATCCAAAAACAATCAAGTTAAAGATTCTCTACACCATGAGAAGAATAAATAAACCAGTTCATTACCAGGAACTTCCAGCAAAAATCATGGAACGATTCCCAGCAAAAGCGGTGAAGATCAATACCGTTCACAATGAATTAGTAAAAAACAATGATCTTTTCGTAAATCTTGGACTTGGAATCTACGGACTCAAAGAACGATGATATGAAGGAGGTATGGTAAAAGAAATACTAGTAAGAATCTTTGAAAGAAACGACAGAACAATGAATGTTAAAGAACTTTGCAAAGAAATGTTAAAAGAGAAAATGGTAAGTCCAAACACCGTGATGTTGAATCTTCAAAAATACAAAGATCTTTTCAAGAGAGTAGAAAAAGGAGTATACGAACTTGTAAAAACATCTAAGAAATAATTTGTCTTATATATCTATAACAAAAAATCTTGCTGAGTAGCAAGATTTTTTGTTTATTACAAAGTATGCACCCGGGTGCGACTTTTGTTACTTCAGTTCTGAAGCAACTAATAAACTATTGCACCCGGGTGCTACAAAAAAACTGCGAGAATATCTCGCAGTCAAGAATAATTAAAATAAGTTATCATTTCCATGCCATTGCACGATATCGGAAACCAACAAGAGCAAAAATCATGAAGAAGATACCTACAAGGGTCAAAAAAACAGACACACCATGAGCATCAGAAAAGGCTCCATAGATAATTCTGCAACCCAAAGCAAAGATGAGAATGATAGTAAGGTAAACGACTACTTTGATAGATTGTTCAACCCAGGTAACAAAATTGGCTATGAGATAGTCCCACACACATAGCAATAAATAAACAAGAAAGATACCTGCAAGAAGAAAAACCACACCAATTTTTTCAATTAAGTTTTTCATATGTCAATATTTTATTTGAACTTATATATATACATTTCCTACAAAATTTCAAGCACATCAGTATATCTTACAATTCATCACCTATACAATAATTTAGTTGGTAATCTTTCACCTTTCATCTTTAATTATATGTTTACCACAGATATCACAAAGATACCAAATAATGCCTGAGTTTACTTGTTCAAAGACAGAAAATGAACTATTTTATATATCGGAAAAGCAAAAAATCTCCAAAAAAGACTCGGACAATATTTTTCGCCGAACTCGCTGCGAAAACAGGAAATGCTCGAAAAGGCTGATAAAGTAGATTTCCTCATCGTGAAAAATGAGAGCGAAGCACTCTATCTAGAAGACAATATGATCAAACAACATCAACCAGAGTATAATAATCTTTTGAAAGCAGATAATAGCTACGTATATATAAAAATAACCAAAGAGCTCTTTCCACAGATTTTTCTCACGAGGAAAAAAAGCAACGATAATGCGCTCTACATGGGGCCAAAAAACGATACCATCCAACTTAAAAAGTTTTTGCAATATCTCAGGCAGATACTCAAATTTAGAGGCTGTAAAGCTACACAGTTTAAACAAGAAAAACTATGTTCAGATTACTACTTCTGACTCTGCGCAGGCCGATGTACACTAGCTAAAACTAAAGTCCCCCTTGAGAAAGCGAGCGAAGCGAAGTCCCGCAAAGCGGGAGAGGAGGTCTCCGGCGATGCGGATGGGGGATTTGAAGACTACAAAAGCATAATTGCTACTATAGTTTCTTTTTTCAAAGGGAATACAAAGCCCATCGAAGAAGAAATCTATCATCAGATTGAAAAAGCAATCATCCATGAAAACTTCGAATGGGCTGCACAACTCAGAGATATCTACACCTCATTGCAAGGATTTGTAGAGAAACAAAACGTGGTCCTTCCCGAGAGAAAAGATGGCTATCTCGCATTGATGAAATCTATAGGTACGCAATATATCTATACCGTATTGGTATTTACCAAGGGGAAGCTCATGGACGTCATTACGAGCAAAGAACAACACAATGATATCGAAGAAGATAGTCTGTCATTAGCGATTCAAAGAACCTTCGGTGAAGGGAAAGCAAAAAAGAATAAGAACGATATCCAAATCACCAGCAAGAGCTTTGCCAAATTGGGACTGAAAACCACGAAAGAACTTTGGAAATTAGGAGAGAATTTTTTGGAATCCTATATCATTTCACAATCACTCCAAGAAGAGAGTACGATGATCAACGATATGTTTGCCACCTTGAAAACAAGATACGGACTCAAAAATATCCCGTATAGAATAGAATGTATCGACATCTCACATCTCAGCGGTTGATGGACAAGTGGATGACTCTCATGTCTCATGGCAGGACTCCCCTACAAAAAATGATATCGTAAATATAAAATACAAGGATGAGGGACAAGGCACCAGGGACAAGGGGGAAAAAATATTCCCAAGTCCCAAGCACCAAGTACCAAGTATCTCAGTGATGATTATGCCTCATTAGAAGAAGTATTGGAACGTAGAATAAAAAGTTGATGAGATCTCCCAAATCTTTTGATAATCGATGGTGGAAAAGGGCAATTGTGAGTCGTAAAAAAGTTATGCAAGGATCCCGAATGGAAAAAAATAGTCAGTCAGATTGATATTGTTTCTTTGGGGAAATGAGAAGCAAGAAAAAAATCCAACATCTGAAAAACAAAAAAACTAATGGCCTCCTTGTCAAAGGAGGAGGTATCCGCCGATGCGGATGGAGGATTTAATAAAAACAAAATAACTGAAATTATCTACACCCTGGATGTTAATCTCAAAATTCACGAAATAGCGATGACCTATGACCAAGCCGACAAAATCTTACTAAAAGCGAGAGATGAGGCACACAGATTCGCTAATTCCTACAGAAAAAAGCAGATGAGTAAAGAACGAAAATAAAAATCAATAAATATCTTGTAACATACGTCATTTTTAACGTTATTTGGGGATTTTAAGCGATTTAGCATGATTTATCAGGAATGGACACTAAAAAGGTGCCCATTTTTTTGATTTATCGAGTCACCAGATTTGACAAATAAAATTTTCTGAGTACTATTAGAGTAAGGAACAAGATTTTATCTATTCAAACAACAAGGGTATGGATGATCTAAATAGCACCAAAACAAGAGATGAATTAACAAACGAGCTAAATATAGCACAAGCTAGTTATGATGGGACGAAAGTTGCTGAACTTGAAGCAGCTATCAAAGCGCTTGATGAAAAAGGAGATGAACATAAAATAGAGATGACAGAGGCCACACAAAAAGTAGAGGTAGAAGAAAAAATGAAGATGGAAGATCTTATAAGAAAACTTCAAGACAAACCAGAAAACGCAGTAGAAAACGCAAGAGAAATCATAGATCAAGCTAAAGTAAGACTCCAACAAACTATCCAAAGATATATCGAAAAAATCAAAGAAACAAAAAACACGAACACAGAAGAAGTAAACAAACTCAAAGAAGAACTCAAAAAAGAAAAAGACACCTACGAAAAAGTAAAAAAAGATTTTTTCGCAAAATCAACATATACATTTGAAAATTTTACCAAAGAAGATTTAGGGAAAATACCTACAAACATGGTGAGATATGCAACCAGAGAAGGTAAACTTTTCAATTCACCAGGATTGACGAAAATGAAAACACTCAGAAGAAATAAAACAATCAAAACACTAATCAAAAAATTTAACGCCATAGGAACCGAATCAAAGAATTGAGTCAGATTTATTATGGGGTTTGAAAAATCAAGATTTCTTCGTTATACAGGGATCAAGGTACATAATATAATAGATAAAGCAGGATCAGCGATAAGTATGCAAATGAATCCGCAAGATTTCCATACAAAATTTAATGCTTGAAGAAATGCTATATTTGCTATATTGGATGCAAACACGGGAGACCAAATGACAGAAGGAGAAAAAACAGTAATACAATCAATCAAAAACAGAATAAACTATTATGGAGCGACATATGCAAGAGAAAGGGCCAATGCACGAGTTTCACCATTTCTTGATGCAGAAAAAAATGCAACAGAAAAAGGGAAAATAATTCAAATGACACCTCCAAATGATTTAGCCCAAACAGGATAAAAAATAGCAATAATCTAATCTTTAAATCTTAATAATCTTTTAATTTTTTAATCTTATTCCCATGGACAACATTAAAAACATGCAACAAGCAACTGACTACGTATATACTCAACTCAAGGAACTTAATCCTGATATACAAAAGGATGACGTCTATGATACTATCTTAGATGAGATATTAGAATCGGTAGAATACATCATGACCGACGAAGACATCAAATTTTTGGAAGATAACGAAAAAAATACAACAGCTATCGACGAATATCTTCAATCAAAAATACCAGACTACAAAGATCTCCTCTCTGATATCGTAGTTGATATGGTGAGTGATGAAATTATGGAAGAATAAAACTATAAAAAATTTATTGATTTATATATAATCATGACTGATAATACTCAAGCAAAAAGACATTTAATAGATACAGAAACAAAGCTGAATGATTTATCTAATATTTCAGAAATCAACAGAATCACAGCCGCTCGTTCTCTAGAATTATTTAACAATCTACATACAGGAAACAATCTTTTTGTTGATGACGAAGTAAAAACAAATGTACAAAACATATATAATAGATTAGATGCAGGTGCCATTGTAACAGAAGCTAGAGCAGAAATTGTTGATTTAAATACAGAAGAAGCTGCGTTGCCAGCTGTAGCTTCAAGCAATGGAAGACGTACTGAAATAGGAAAAGAAAGAAGAAACTTATTAAAAATAACTTGAGGTACTGCTGCGGCACCAGGAGCTGTATGACATGCCAACATAATAAATAGAAGAACTGAATATACCAATTTACGTACATATGCAAATTATTTTAATACAGGAAATAGAGTAAATAACATAGACGTTGATATTACTGTATGACCACCAAGAGTTTGACCAAACATCAATCAAAATCTAGATCTATTATTCAAAACCGCTCCAGGAAATCCTAATGCAAACTATACGCTCTGTGATGATCAAGGAATTGTCTTACCACAACCAACACCAGGAAATTATACCATTCAAGTAGGATGACAAACAGCAACAATTGGATGAATACTTTTTGCTGGAAGAAGTTTAGATCTTAGAAATATCACAATTACACCACCCAATACAGATATTTCCCAAGCATTGAAATTATCAATCAATGCAACATATCCAGCAGCAACCATAGGAGTAAATAATATTAATCTAGTGTGTAACAAAAAATTTGAACTTCAACTCAGAAATTGACCAGCTCCAGTGCCAGTAAACACACCAGCTTTACGTAATGGTGTAGTAGATACATATAATACAAGGGTACCAATAAACTCAGTAACCAACGAAATCACTAGCACATATACTAATAGATTCCCAACATTACAGAGAGATTCTATATTTGAATCATTGAAACATCTCGATTGAGCAAGATTCACGCAACTAGAGGAATATGGAAGAAAAAATGGAAAAGAAGAAGAGATAAAAGAAGAACTCTATCAACAAATTTATAGAAACTTTCTCAGTATGCCAGGGATTTCATGATCTTTGGGAGCAATAAATAATTACGTAGGTTTTCGTGATTGGTTTACCGCTAATGCACGTGATTGGAATAATGATAAAGCAATAGTTAGTAGCGATCAAGTATATGAAAATTATCTTCATAATAATTTACCCGTTCGTGTAGAAGACTATATCAAAGACGAACTAAGTAGACTATTAAAAAACAATCATACCAACAATATGCGCCTCAAGACAGAATTAAGTACTTTTTTGACAGATATAGAAAGAAGAAAAAATGATGAAGAACAAAACATTGTAGGACAAAATATACATCAAGCTACAGAATGAAATATCTTAGCAAACGATGAAATGACAAAATACAGAAGAAAAAACTTTCTAGGCATACGTTGGGGACGTCCAGATGTAAGTTATATGAGATTTTATGGTGGTGCAAATCATGAAATTAAAGATCAGAATGTTGATATATCTACCAACACAAGAATTGAAGATTTCAAAAATCCAGAACCTGTAAAATATGATCTTAAAACAGAAATCACAGGAAAAAACAATATTTCTGTCACCATTATATTTCCCAATAAAGATAAACGTTATCCAAGAAAAGAAATAACGCTCAAACAAGGGGAAGTATCAACATTGTCCAAAAAGATATTAAATTGTCCAGAAATACGCGATTTTAAAGTCAGAACACATATAGTATACAATCTCTTAGTAAGTATGATTGAGATATCAAAAAAGAAAAATCTATCACTCAGATATCGCGTTCCAGGAACAGCTAATCAAAGAGAAATTATTATGAATGATAAAAACATAACATTATATGAACGAAATGATACCTGAGGAGTAAGAACAGAAAGAATACTTTTTGATTATGATGCCTTTGTAACAACCAACACCTTCCATGGAGCAGGAGACAATAGGTCTTTACAGACAGCTATTGATGAACTTATGGGACACTTCAATTTTGCAATGAATGAATATCATGAAGGATATAGAAATGCAACAAGATCACGTCTTTTGAAAACAAAAGTTTCTGCAAATAATTTTCGGACTTCTCCACTCAAGACCATTATGAATTTGAAAACAGTACGCAAATTTGATTTTACCGCGAAAGCAGCAAGTGATGACGGAAAACAAAATGTAGACATTAGTTTTGAAAAAAACATAATTACGCTCAAAATGTGAGATATAGAACTCAAAGGAAAAAATTTAGGTAAAATGTTAGAATATAGAAAAAATAAAATACGTGTGTTTGATTGAATAGAAAGAAATATTATATTTACATTTTATGATGAATTAACCAAAAAACTAAGAGAAAATTCAAAAATAAGTCGTAGTAATTTTGGTGTACGTGATGAGTTAACCCAAAATATATATGTTATAGATGAAGATGGACAATTTGGAATAATTTCACCTGAAGATCCTGGAAATATACTAGGAGGAAGAAATTTTTCAACAATCACAAAGAATGATTTGGATGCTGTAGACGTAAGATGAGGAAGACGCATGTGTACAAGCGAAGAGACAAAAGAGGCGTTTATGAATCCACGTATCATGGGAAGAATGATAAAAGCAATGAACACAAGAATGAGACGTTTATAATCCAATTATATAATCTATTTTATCTTTATTATACCATCATCATGCCAAATCTTAAACAATTACCAAAATCTAATAACTGGAAGACATTCAAAGGAAAACTCAAAACATTGGGATGAGCCGGATCCTTATCGATTCTTGTAACATTAAACGCATGTGGACCAAAAGATCTCGATGTCAAAAAAGCAGCAGAAAGATTTCAAGAAGCTACAGAACAAGTAGATAAAGCCAAAGATAATGTCAAAGATAAAGAAGCAGAAAAAAGAGATGCAGAAAGAGCACTCGAAGAGGCAAAACAAAAACTTATTGATGCACAAAAAGAAGCAGCTGACGCAAAAGAAGATCTTCAACAAGAAAGTTATAAGTTATAAAACAACAAACAACAAAATAACCAAAATCCGCAGTAAAGCGGATTTTTTTATAATTAAAAATTTTGCTTAAAATTTGATGTATCAACATTTCATAGTAGTAAAGCAAACACATCTAAAGTTGAATGTATTAGAAATTTTATAGTAGTGAAAAAAGTAGCTTAAAATTTGACAAAAACGACATTTCCAGGTACAATTAGATAAAGAAAAATCTTATAATTTTACATAGTTCTCTACACAGATGACAACAAGCAATTTCAATGTCGTTTCCAAACAAGAAAATCTTGAAGGAAGACAAGACGCAAAGTACATTAAAAGGGCTAAAAAAGAACTTTTGGAGACTTTGCAATTAGACCAAAAAATGGTTAACAGAAACCATATGGCGCTTGCTATAACAAAAAACAGATATGAAAATGGTAACAAGAAAAAAAACATAGGAATTCCTACAGGAGAAATAAATATTAGACAAAAAAGAATAATAAAAGTTAATCAAAGAAAATATAAAGATATTTTAGATATGTACACAAAACTAGTTACTGAAAAACCAAACAATTATGAAATTGAATTAACTAAACTTGATACAATATTAGCAGAGAGAATCATTTTAGATTCAGGGAATATGATAGAATTTAAATCAACTGATAATTTTGATTCATGAAAAATAGCAAAAGAAGAATCAAATATCGCATATAAAAAACTAAATGAGTTAGATGATTACAAAGGGAAGATAGATCTTATATCCAAAAAAGATAAAGATGGAGCAGACTATTTTGTGATTAAATGGACAGATGAACAGTTAAAAGAAATCAGAAAAAGAGCAAATATATTAGAAGAAGAAAAAACAGAAGAACCACAAAAAGAAGGAGTAACAAGCAAAAAAATAGGAAATAAAAATATTATCATAAAATGAAATACATGAACAATCAACATCAACACAAAAGGATGATTTGATGAAATAAAAATCAACACACTACTTGAGCAAATAAAAAATAACATACAGAACCCAAACATGAACCAAACAATAAATCAACCCAATAATCAAATAATAAACCAACCAAACAATCAAACAATAAACCAACCAAACACTACACAAACAAGCATGCAATTAGATGAGCTTAAACAGTTATTAGAAGAGCAATACAACAAAATCATGATAGATATACAAGAACAGCTGAATATCAAATTATGAGAATTTAAAACGACACTTGATGATTCTGTAGAAAAACAAAAAAAAGATGCAGAAGAAATATATCAGAAACAAATAGATATCATAATGAAATCAGAAAAAGACATTACAGAAAAAATACAAAGACTAGAAGAAGAGTTTAAAGAAAACATTGAAAAACTCGAAAATTCCGTATCAGAGAAGATAGATAGTGCCAAAACAGAAATCACAAGAGAAATAGAAGGAACAAAAGAAGATATATCAACAATCAATAGATCCATAGAAGAAATGAAACTCAAAATAAATCTCTTAGGAGAAGAAAACAAAGAACTATTCGACAAACTAACAAAACTCATTGAGACACAAATAAAAATGCTCGAAGAAAGACTTATTGCCTTACAAAAAAAACTAGACGAATGTTGTGATGAAGATGACAACGATGAGAAAAAAAAGAAAAAGAAAATACTGCCTATTGATGAAGAAGAAAATATCTCATGAGAAACACCTGTATCAGATGAGACGCCTATCTCTGATGAAAAACCTATTTCTGATGAAGAACCTATCTCTGGTGAGACGCCTATCTCTGGTGAGATGCCTATCTCTGGTGAAGAACCTATCGAATGATATAAACAGACGGAAGAATTAGCCACCATTTCAAATACTATAGAAGTAAACCGTGTGATTGCAGAAAGAAAAGCAGGAGATAGATTAAGGGAAAGATGGAATAAAACAGGAGGACGAAACACATTCGACAAACTAAACCTTTTCTTAAGAAGAAAATCTATCAAAGATGGATATGTAGAAGATGAACTCACATATACGGATCGAGAAAAAAACAAAAGACTTAACCGAAGCGATGAAAACAAAAGAGCGGCAGACAGACATGAAATAGAACAAGCTGCAGGATTCAACGATAAGATAGAAAACCTTATAGGGACTATGATGGGAATAGAAAATGATTATCCAGACACCTACAAAAGAATCATAAATTTGGCAAATACATTTATCGGAACTCCGCCAGATCGAATTGACGGAATGACAGAAGGACAATTTCAAACACAGTTTGATTATATTCTCAGACAATCAGGAACAGCATTTGATGTAAATAGGCCATGAACAGCGACCATGAGCAATTGGAAACCATTGAATCAAGTACTAAAGAGCAATGATATGGAACAACTCAGTACAAATATATTTATGAAAATGATGTCATTCAAAGGCCATCAGAAATTAGTATGGAATATAGCTGATATTATCGACAAAGGGGAAGCGCAAGTACCACCAGTGACTGATGCAGTATTAGATACACAATGCAGACCTTTCATTGCAGATTACATCAAAAGATACAATAAAATGCCGGATTTCCTGAAGCAAATGGGCATAAGTATTGATAATAAGAATGCACTAAAAGAAATAAGAAACAAACAAAAAAACGATCGTGCATTACTACAAATTGCAAGACAGACTATAAAACTCAAGATACAGATACTCAACAAATGAGAAGAAGCATATAGCGTAGAAGAGAAATTAAATGGAGCAGCAAAAATAGGAAGACGACTTGATGATCCAGTAAAAAATGTAAAATGGTTTAAAAAGCATCCTGGATTCAAAAAAATGTTCTGATGGATGCGATGAGTAACCAAATTAGGAATCATGATGGCGCCAGGTATTGTAGCAAGTGCTGCAGGATTACCATTATTAGCATCAGCAGGAATGGTAGGATGAGTAGCATTCACCAAGACATTATTCGCAAAGTATTCGCATTACAATAAAGAACACAGATTATATCAGAGAGAACAGGCAGTAAATGTACTAAACAACCGTAAAGAACGTGAAAGAGTTGCAAATGCAGTTACGGGAATGAAACGACATCAATGACGTTTCCGAGGTAAGAATTTCAAAGACAGAAGACAATGGAAATATTATATCAAAACAACACAAGATCAATTGGATATGACATCTGATCTAACTCAGGATATAAAAGGAATATTGGAGAAGAAAGAAACACTTACTGATATAGAAAAAGGAAATCTCAGAGGATATGTATCTGAATGATTAGCTCGTCTGGATTATCACAAAGAAAAGGGGCAAAATTTCTTATGATCAGACAAAAAAATACTTGCAGAAAAAGAATACCAAGAACTCCAGAGAGCAGTGCTTACAGGAACAGCAAGACTGTGAACAGATCTTGTAGCAATGAGAAGTGAAGCAAACTATGATGCAATGATCAATCTCTTGGATAAAGGAACAGGAAACACCTACGACACACAAGGATACAGCGAAGCAAGATGAAGATTTAAATCAAGACAACACAGACAAGCACTTATAGGTGCAACAAAAGCATGAGCGATAGCATTTGGTATATCATATGCTGCAGGTTTACTTACCGCGAAAGAAGCGACATCAAATATAGAAAAAACATGAACAATGAGTGACCGTGCAGAATATGATTTGGGAAAATATGAAGCAAGCGGATATACTACAGGACAAAACATGAATCCACTAGATACTTTTGTAAATAATACAACACAGGTACAAAGCTGAGGAACCTTAAATCTCAGCTTAACCTGATCAACAGATGCAACAAAAGTCATTCCAGGTAAACTTACAACAGCAGATCTTAATGCACGATATACTTCAGTACAAACTTCTATAGCAACTGATCCTACCCTAGCTCCAGCATACAAAACACAACTCACAACACGATTAACAACAAATAATCCAACCGCAATGGCGACAGCAAATGCAGGGCATACAAATGCAAATCTAGCAAGCATGAGAATGTACACAGGTATCAAGGAAATTGCTGATTCATTATCAGCTAGTACAAATCCTGCAGTAACTAGTGGTGGATTAAATTTGAATATAACCTCATCTTTTAGTGCTCCAGGAAGTATTGTACATACGCAAGCAGATAGATTTGTCGACATAGGAATTGAAGCAACAAAAGAAGTTTCCACAGCAGCTAGCGAAGGATATGCAGTAGGAGTAGGATTTGACAATACATTCGCAAGCAGAGAAAACGAGCAAACACAATGACAACAAGGAACAAATGATAACCAAAATAACAATACAAGAAGAAGACCAGATTTATGAGCGTTCAGATACGAACAACAATAATTTTATTACATAGTAACATATGCAGAAAATTAACGAATCATTTGATAAAGTAATAACATTATCCAAAAAAAAATTAGCCATACAACAAGAAAGGAAAGAGATGGTTGATATTTTATCCGATCTTTCAGAAGAAGAAAAAATAACACTTGCACAAAAAGTAAACCAACAATATATGAACACAACAAATACTGAAGAAAAAGTTAACCTGAGTGGTATGGGAATTTATATAAAGGGATTTGCTAATACTTCAGAACAAAAACAACAAACAAAAGAAATAATAATAAAAAAAAATGTAGAACTTCTCAGAACATGAGTGTGTAAAATTTCCTATACAGCGAACAAAAGAACATTTCAAATAGTCATATACCATGAAGATGGTGGATATAAAGTAAGAATAAATGAAAAGATAGGAAATGAACGAAAAAAAATAAGAGACAAAGAACAAACACTCCCCTACAAAAAAAACATTATTATCAAGGAAGATATTCAAGAATTATTGATAGGAATAGGGAAAATACTAGATTATCATGCAGGGACTAACAGAAAAAGAATCCCCGCAGAAATCAAGGAAGCATATGAATTATTAAAATCATCAGAAACAAAAAAAATAGAAATAACAAAAAACATAAGTCAGAATGTTAAATATCAAAAAGAATATTTAGAGGGAAGATTCAGAGAAGAAAAGTGATATAAAGAAGAAATACAAGCAGAATACAAAAAACAAAAACCAATGAAAAAAGAAACCAAAATTGTGGTATCTTTTCCTGTAAATAAATATGAAGATATAGAACAAACACTACTATCATATACCACACAACAGGCAGGATTAAACAAAAATGAGTATGAAATGGTGATTCTTATAAACAGACCAAATAAGGAGACACCCTTCGATAAAGAGACCAAAGAAAAGATAGAAAGATTCGTCCAACAACATCCTGAATACAATATCACTGTATTTAATCATACGTTTGATTTTGCAAAATGAGAGAAAGTGAATATGGGAGAAATATATAAACTATTGGGTGATATGATTTTATACAGAAACATCCAAAGACTGAAGGAATATCCAGACATGGATCAGAAAAAAATTGATCAGCTAATCATGAGAATGTGATGAGCAGATTCTACAAAAAAAAACCCAGAATTTCTCAAAATGATTACAGAAGAATTTGACAAGAATACTAAATTAGCAAGACTCACGACAGAAAGTAGAATGGATCCCGAATTGGCACAAGCATTTCCGTTGCTTCAGATAGATGCGACACTGGAAAGTGCATACAACAGATTCTGGGCAAAAGGAAAAGCAAACAGCACAGTAGGAAACGGAACATTTAAAGCGCATCTTTACGCAGAAATAAATGGACATAGAAACGTAAAAGTCTCTGAAGATACAGATATGGTAAGAAGGATGATTAGTAAAATAAGAGAAAAGTGATATCAAAAAAAACATATATTAAAAAAGAATGCAATAGACAATAGTGCAGATAGGGCTATTTACGGGATGCTACAATGAAGAACATATTTTGATAGATATAGCAATCAATGATTCTCTGATCAAGATAAGACAAAAAACATAAATCGAGAAAAACGAGCAATACAAAACAAGGGGAAGGATCAAAGATTAGGAAGATTGGAACTTACCAAAGATAACCTTGAAAAAGAGATAGGTGGATTTTATAGAGCAAAATTTTTGGATATGCAAGCAAAATCAGCAACATATATCAAGTTTGTTCGTGAATATAAAGAGAAAAACGGAAAAGAACCATCTACAAGAGAAAAATCAGAAAAAATACGAGAAATAATAGATAATCTTTTTTCTAGAACTTTAGCTCGATGATTGGGAATAACACCAAAGATGTACCAAATAATGCATGGTGATGTAGAAGTAGGAGCAGACAACAAGATATACGCGAAATCAAATAATAAAATTATAGTAGACAACAATGTAGTACATATACTCCAAAAAAAATCACAAGAAAAAATAAAGAATGGAGGTTTTAATTATCGATAAGAAAATGAATATCAATCAAAACAAAGAGCAAACAGCAAAAACATCAGACGTACAATTACTCAGACCAGGAGTAGTAAAAATTCCCTATACATCACAAGGAAAAAAATTGGATATAGTAGTCTACAATGAAGATAATGGTTTTACTATAAGGATAAACGAATTCAAAAATAACGTACGAAAGAAAATAAAAGACAAAGAAACCCCCTTACCAAAACAAACAACAAATCTCATCAAAAAAGAACAGACAGACCTTATGTCAAAAATAGGATTGATATTGGATTATTATGTAGGCAAAAAGAGATTAAGAATACCAGAAAAGGTTAGAGAAACATACAAACTACTTACAGAAAAGAATAGAACAGCAGAAGTAATAAAACAAAAAAGCATAGAAATCAAAAAAAACATAGAAAGCAATAAAACAAAAATAAGCAAAGAAGAAGAAACTAAAATAAAAAAAGCATTTCAAGGAAAATCTCGAAAAGAAATAAAAGAAAACATAAAAATCAAAAACAATCCAGAACTTATGAAAATAATAAAAAAAATAGGTCTAGGGTTAGGAATTCTAACAATAAGTTCAGGACTCATACGAGCAATTTGGACACAAGCCCAAAAAGATGCAAAAAGCAAAAGAGTATATGACACCGAACAAGGAATTGATCCAAAAAAAAACGATAGTAACGTAGAAGAAAGCAACGAATGAGAAATAACTCCTCCACTAGAAGAAAAACTCACTACAGAAAAACTCCAACAAAGCATAGCTCCAGAGAAATTACAGGGAGTTACCTATGAGAATATTATGAATACAGTAGAAAATATAACAAATCCCAAGACAAAAGGACAAGTGATTAATTTACTCAAATGAGGAGATATTGTGGGGGTACAAGAACTTTATGGGATGAAAATCAGTTCAGAATATAGCTCCAACAAAGCTACATGAATTCTGGATAAAAATACAATCAAAAAAATGAGTAATCCACTCTTTGGACTAGCAGGACAAGAATTTATTGATAACGAAAATATTCCAAATGAGGTCAAAGAAATATATCAGGAATTTCTTAACGGACAGATTTCAAACGATAATCTAGCCTATCTCATACTCTCCAAAAAAACCTGCAAAGAATACCTCTTCGACAAAGACAATAAATTACTAGATATCCAAACAATACTCATAGGAGCAGATCTGGGAAACAAAAATCAATTTATGCCATATGATCATTACAAGGTTGCTGGTAACAAAAAAATATATGTGAGAGGCAAAATAAATAGAAACACACCGACAGGACTATTCAAAGTCAAAAAAACAATAGAACTATCATCTGATTACAAAATAGATGGACCCAAAAGAGGAATAAACATCGTTCCTATAGATGCACAAGGAAATGAAGAAGTAAGATTTAAATATACTCAATGGGGACTAGCTATTCATCCAATATATCAGCAACCAAGCAATCCAAAAAAATACGAAAATGCAATGAAATCAGCGTCAATACAAGACAATAGTATCACCCACGGATGTCCAAACATAGAAGGATTTGGTACTGCTTTTGACAATTTAGAACTATGAAGTAAAGTAGTTATCTGCACAGAATAAAATATATTATGACTAAAATAAAGTAAAAAATAGATAAAAAACAATTTATCTACTAATTTTTATATATGAAAAATAAAAAACAACTATACTACATTCGCCAGATGCACGCCACGAGATAGTAAACGATTCATAAATGAAACAATCAAACGAAACGAGCCGGAGTGGGACCCCGGTAATTATCGGGGGACGGAGGCGAGTTGGTAGGTCATGTGAATTAAAAATATATGTCCTGAGTTTTGCATCTGGCTAGAGTTTTTTGCTTACTTTTTGGGGCAATGCCAAAAAGTAAGCCAAGCAGAGCGCTTGAAAAAATAAATAAATATTTTTTTTAATAGCTACACAAAAAGTACTATTATCCCAATATTTTTTAATAATTTTATTACAAAAAAAGCGACCCCTGGAAATACCAGGAGTCTAATTTCTTAATCTGAGGATTTAGCCACGGAAAACAAACTTCCATATAGCAAATCCAGAAGCAAGGATAACAAGTGCCATGAGGCCGTAGTAACCAGCAGAGATGGGGTCTGAGGACTGATCCTCATCACACCACATGGTAATAGCAATGGTATTGCATTTTGCACAATCAAGGTCAACGTCATCCTTGATCCAAAACTTTTTACCATTAGCAGTTACTTCTTTAATTTTGGTTTTGACACCACCAATCATTTGCGAATCAACCTTCCCGGTAGCGGTAAGCTTGTCGGAAGGAGAGAATGTGACTATCGTCACACTGTCACCAGCAATAACTTTGGTAGTATCTGTACCGGCAATTACCGTATACTCTTTCTTACTGAATTCCTTTACTTTTTTTGTAGAATCAGCAGTCAAAGCATTTGCGTTTGCAAAAACGAAAGCAACCAGGGTAATCAGAAAAAAAAACTTTTTCATAGTATAAGATTTAGGATTGTTTTGTGTTTTTTAGATCCGTTGAAGGTGGTTTCTACCTTATCAAAAAGAAAAGATTTTCTCATTGACGATATCTTTATATATATTTATATATAAATGTCAAGTAAAAATAAAAAAGACATAAATCTTGTTTTTTCATAGAGAATATATACTCTAAACTTGTATAGTATTTTACACTATAAAAAAAATTATGTTTAATAATGAAACATTTATAGAACAACTAATCATCAAAGCTAATCCTGATTTGGATGATAATGCGATAGATCTCATGACAGAAGAAATAGAACCGATGGTATTTGACCGAGTGATGACCAATATAGCAGCAAAATTCACTGACGA
>Ga0247841_10000899_pt1 | contig 73015 bp, 48 predicted proteins | sample LaCruzMarch2015__2_FD_192410 | JGI IMG/M metagenome (GOLD analysis project Ga0247841, IMG submission 192410) | Freshwater microbial communities from meromictic Lake La Cruz, Castile-La Mancha, Spain - LaCruzMarch2015_18m | ecosystem: Environmental > Aquatic > Freshwater > Lake | place: Spain... | reverse complement strand
ATCCAGGCCATGAAGCAAACAGGCCATGACCTTCCAAAAATCTACAAGGAAACCGCCGAAGGAGGACTCGCCACACTCGGTATTAAAAGCTGATCCTGTTTACCTGAGTCCATTCACAAAAAATGGTTTTGAATTCATTCGCCCGCTTCGGCTTCGCTCAGCGGGCGATGTATCAAACTGATGTATCATTTGGCTCCGATCAGGATGCGAAAAACAAACTTTCCGGGGTAAACTCATATTTACATCTGAAATTTCGTACATTTGTTTATAAGCAGGTCTGAGAAATCATGGGAATTTTCCCGATGAGGTGAATAACGTTCTTTCCGAAAATGAAGAAAAGACAATGAACCAGGCCACAGGATCGAACCTTACAGAAATAGAAGGAAATGATTGATGCGCTCACAAAACAGCAGGTCAGTGACATCGTTGCTGCACATCTGGGGCTAAATTTTCCGGTCAGCCGCTGGAAAGACCTGGAGCGTGGCATTCATAACACCTGTAAAGAACTGAATACCGACAGCGTTGAATCGTTCATTTCGTCACTGCTTTCAGCACAACTTCCGGCCGGCCATCTCGAAGTGCTTTCCACTCACCTGACTGTCGGAGAGACCTATTTCTTTCGTGAGAAAGCAGCATTGAATGCTTTTAAGAATGATATCCTTCCTGTCCTGCTTAATCAACGCCGGGGAAAAGATCAAACCATCCGGATCTGGAGCGCGGGATGTTGTACAGGGGAGGAACCCTATTCCATTGCCATCCTGCTTTCCGAAACAATACCCGATCCTGAACACTGGAAAATCTCCATCCTGGCCACCGATATCAACAGGAACTTCCTGGAGAAAGCCATTCAGGGCGTTTATACATCTTGGTCTTTCCGTGAGACGCCTCCCGGGATCAAAGAGAAATATTTTACCTCTACCGGGAAGGAGTTCGTGATACATCCCTCCATCCGGAAAATGGTAAACTTTTTTCCTTTGAATCTTGTGAAAGATTGTTACCCAGCGCCAACCACCCGTACGGATCACCTCGATATCATATTCTGCCGGAACGTGCTGATGTATTTCACGCCGGAACAGATTTCAAGGGTCGCGCAACGCCTGTTCCTTTGCCTGAATGAACAGGGATGGTTCCTCACCAGCCCGGTTGAGGTTTCCAATGCCTATTTCTCCCAATTTTCACAAGTCAGTATTTCCGATTGCATCCTTTACCGGAAAATAACCAATGAGAACGAGGGGTCATTCAATCCGGTTTTCACAAAACGAGATTCACCCCAGTCTCTTTCCGTGCCACATGCAGGAGAAGGTATGAAGAGGGAAAGTTCAAGAAAAACAACCCGTAAATCAACCTCAGCTATACCTAAGAAGAGTTCTCCCCTGCCCCCGGTAAAAAAAAGTGAGCCTCTGTCCCTGCAGCAGGAGGCCGAATCTCTTTTCAGAATTGGCCGGTACCAGGAGGTTGTTGATCTTCTTCAGGGAAATACCGGAACAGGACTTTCTGAGCCGGGAATTCTCATGCTGAAAGCCCGTGCCCATGCCAACCTGGGACAATTGGCTGCAGCCCGGCAGTGCCTGGATCAGCATCCCGGAACCGACCACATGGGCGCCAGTGCCTATTATCTTCTCGCTACCATATTTCTCGAATCAAAGGAGAATGTTCAGGCCGAACAAGCATTAAACCGTGCCCTTTACCTTGATCCCCATCATATCATGTCTCATTTCCTGACAGGTGACCTGTCACGTTCCCGGGGTGATAAAAAGCAAGCCCTGAAGCACTTCAACAATGTAACGGAAATGCTGAACACAATGGCTGAAGATGACATTGTTCCCGATTCGGATGGGTTGACCGCAGGAAGATTGATGGATCTCTGTAACCAACTGAAAAAAAAATAGTATAAACAGTTATGGATTGGCAATTTAAGGCAGAAAAAAACAAGGAGATACTTCATCAGCGTGCCCGGAGGTTATCGTTGCGCAAAGATGAGAGTACCGGGATTCAGGAAGAGGGAATCCTGGTGGTCAGATTCATGCTTGCAAAAGAGGTTTATGGTTTGGAAACCAGTTTCATCCAGGAGGTTTTACCGCTTAGGGAGCTAACGGCAATTCCAGGGACTCCCGAGGTCATTATGGGAGTGATCAACGTGAGAGGGAAAATATTTCCGGTAATAGATCTGAAAAAACTCTTTAACCTTCCTAAAACCGGAATCACTGAATTCAATAAAGTTATTCTCATTGATCACCAATCCATCCGGTTTGGATTGGTTACAGATGCAATTTCGGGAACAGCATTTATTCCCATCGCTTCCCTCCAACCAGCTCCCTACACACTGACCGGGATCGGAACTGAATTTATTCTTGGAATTACTTTGGATGGACTCATTGTGATTAAAGGGGAGTCGCTGATCAATAGTCAGCAGATAATTGTCAATCATTAAAAACATATTTCAATCAAACTTCAACATGGAGGGTGGAACATGAAATCATCAAAAGGAAGTACCCGGAAAAGATTGCTGTCAGGTTTTGGCATGATATTTATACTGATGCTCGCTTTGGCGCTGACTGCCTATATCAGTATCAGCAGCCTTATCCATACACAACAAAAGGTCATCGAATCCTACGAGATTACGCAAACCATCCTCGAAACCAAAGCCAACCAGAACAGGAACAGGGCATTGATAATGGACATGATGATGACCAATGACAATGAAATAAGACAAAAAGCCGAATACGATATTAAAATAAAAGCAGGAGAAAACGATGTTCTTTTCGAAAAACTGTATCAGTATTTCCAAAAGAGACCTGAAAATCTCCAGGAAATCAATGAGGCCAAGACCTTATTGGATGCCTACCGGGAAAACAGGAAAAAGCAAATTTCGCTGATCTACCAGGGGAAAACGGAAGAATCCCGCATCATGGGCAATGGCATCCAGGCTGAACTGTACGAGAAATTCAGGAGCATCATAGATCAATTGGGTAAAAATGAAAAGGAAATTGTTTCTCAATCGGTTGAAAATTCCCATGGCATGGCCATCCGGGTTATGTATCTTGTAATTATTATCAGCGCTGTTGCCCTGATATTATGCCTTGTAATGGTCTTTTGGATGATCCGGATTTTCAGGCAGCTCAGCAGGGAGATCAATGATGGGATCACTGTTTTGACGACATCGGCCAGTGAAATTCTGACCACGGCAACCGAAGTCTCTACTGGTGCCACGGAAACCGCCACTGCTGTCGCTGAGACAACAACAACCGTGGAGGAGGTCCGTCAAACTGCGGAAATGGCAAACCAAAAGGCCAACAGCCTTCTCGAAAACTCCCAGAAAGCTTCAACTGCGGCTCAAAACGGGCAGGCATCGGTCATTGAAACCATTGAGGGGATGAAACAGATCAGCCAGCAAATGGGACTTGTTTCGGAAAGCGTTGTAAAACTTGCGGAGCAAAGCCGGTTAATTGGAGAGATAACGGGTTCGGTGAATGACATTGCCGATCAATCGAATCTCCTTGCCGTCAATGCTGCCATTGAAGCTGCAAAAGCCGGTGAACATGGACGGGGGTTTGCCATCGTGGCGCAGGAAATCCGCAGTCTTGCCGAACAATCAAAGCAGGCTACCAACCAGGTAAAAGATATCCTCAACGACATTCAACGGGCCGTTGGACAGGCGGTAATGGCCACAGAGCAGGGAGCAAAAGCAGTTGAAACCGGTACCAGGCTTGCAGAGAAAAGCGGTGAAGCCATTGAATTGCTGGCCGAAAGTGTTACCGAGGCTGCACAATCATCATTCCAGATCTCTTCGTCAAGCCAGCAACAAATGGCAGGAATGAATCAGATCGTACCGGCCATGGAAAACATCAAACAGGCCAGCGAACAGAATGTAATCGGGACCAAACAGACCCAGACCGCAGCCAATACACTGAACGAACTGGGACAAAAAATGAAGATCATTGCAGAAAAATTCCACGTATAACCCGATGATATGAGCAAGAAACAGGAAGAGTTTCTCAAGGAACTCCTCGCTGATTTCAAAGTCGAAGCAGCCGAGCACAGACAAACGATCATCAAGGGGCTGTTAGACCTGGAAAAAGGCCTGCCAGAAGCGGAAAAAAAATCCCTGATTGAGATTATCTTCAGGGAAATACATAGTCTGAAAGGTGCAGCCAGAGCGGTTAGCCTGATGGACATTGAAAGGTTTTGCCAAACCATGGAAAATGTTTTTTCACTTCTGAATAAACAATCCATTTCTCTCCCAAGATCCTTTTTCAACACCTTTCATGCTGCCATCGATATCCTGACTCAAATGCTTGAGGATCTATCCTCCGGAAATAAAACCGTTAAAGCAGAGCGGATAGTAAGTTCCATGAAGAATTTGCATGAACTATGCACTTTCATTCCACTTCCTGAAGAGAATAAGCATGGTACTCCCAACCCCGGGTCTCACATGACTGAAGAACCAGGTCAAGGGAAAACTTCCGAAACCGAACCGGGAGAAATTCACCCGGAAAAAGAAAATCAGGGAGAAATACCGGCAGTTTCACGTGAAAAACCATCCTCCGCTGAAACCGTTCGGATCTCCATCTCAAAATTGTCGGAGATTCTTCTTCAGACGGAAGAGTTGGTTACCCTCAAGAATACCCTGACGCATCATCTCAAGGAGATTCTCAGGGTTACTCAGGGAAAATATCAATACCAAAGCACGGTCACGCCGGAAGAACAGCTGAAAAATCTTCGTCACGACCTGCTCCGGGTCATAAAACCCCTTGATCAGTTTAACCGAAACATGGTCCGTACGGTCGATGACCTGCTATTGGGGATCAAGAACACCCTTTTAATGCCGTTCGGCTCTATCCTCGATGTTTTCCCGAAACTTGTCCGCGACCTCAGTGTAGCGCAGAAAAAGGAGATTGCTTTCACCATCCGGGGCGGTGAAACCGAAATCGACAGGCGGATTCTTGAGGAGATCAAGGATCCGTTGATCCATCTCATCCGGAATTCCGTTGATCATGGGATTGAAACTCCGGCCATCCGGAAAAAGGCTGGAAAACCAACCGAAGGTTCCCTTGTCGTGGAGATTTCCCAACCGACCAACCGGGAGGTATTGATCCGGATTTCTGACGATGGCTGTGGAATAAAACGAGAAAAAGTGTTGGATTCTGCCATTAAAAACGGCATCATCTCCGAAGATAAAAGGGGAACCATGTCCGATCCCGAAGTCTGGAACCTGATCTTTCACTCGGGATTATCCACCAGTCCGTTTATTACGGATATTTCAGGACGCGGGCTTGGTTTGGCCATCGTAGCCGAAAAAGTTTCCCGGCTTGGTGGGAACATCTCCATGGATTCAAAGCCTGGCCAGGGAACTTCATTCAGTTTAACATTACCCCTTACGCTGGCCACCTTCAGGGGACTGCTTATCCGTGTTTCAGATCAGTTGCTTGTTATCCCTACCGGTAATATTGAACGGGCCATCCGTGTCGGTTTTTCGGATATAAAAACTGTTGAAAACCAGGAAACCATCACCATTAATGATCAGGTGCTAAGTTTGATGCGGCTGGGAAACGTGATTGGGATACCCTATAAAAAGCCAGGGAACGCGACATCTACCCTGTTACCTGTCATGATCCTCACAACCGGCCAACGAAAAATGGCCTTTATCGTGGATGAGGTGCTGGATGAACAGGAGGGAATAGTAAAAACACTGGGATCTCAATTGGTTCATGTACAAAACATCAACGGGGCTACGTTGTTGGGGAATGGCAAAATAATTCCCATTTTGAATGTTCCGGAGGTCATGGAGTCAGCCCGATCGATCCAGGCAATGACTCCCCTCTATCCCGGTGCGCCTGAAATGGAGGAGGAGACCAGGGAAATGAAATCGGTACTGGTGGCTGAAGATTCCATTACGGCACGCTCTTTGTTGCGAAATATTCTTGAATCGGCGGGCTATCAAGTCAAAACCGCCGTGGATGGCATGGAAGCATTCCAATTCCTTCAGCAGGAATCCTTTGATATCGTGGTTTCCGATGTGGAGATGCCCCGGTTAAATGGATTTGAGCTTACCACGAAAATACGCGGTGATAAAAGGCTCGGAGAAATGCCCCTCATTCTCGTTACTGCGCTCGAATCGCCCGACGACCGGCAACGCGGCATGGAATGCGGCGCGAATGCCTATATCGTAAAAAGCAGTTTTGAACAAAGCAACCTGCTTGAAGTTATTAAAAGGTTGATATAATCTGACCTCTGGACTTGATGGACCGTCGAAAAATATCGGTATTGGTTGTAGATGATTCAAGGGTCATCCGCAATTTCCTTACCGGCATCCTCAGTTCAGATGAGGAAATTCAGGTTGTTGGCACTGCAGGGAGTTGCGATGAGGCTCTTGAATCATTGAAAAGATGCAAACCGGATGTCGTCACTATGGATATTCACATGCCAGGACTGGATGGTTTTGAAACGACCAGGAGCATATTGAAACTATATTCGATCCCCATTGTAATTGTCAGTGGTTTTTATCAACCATCCGAAGTTGCAATGGCTTTCAAAGCTTTAGAGGTTGGGGCCGTGACCATATTACCGCGGCCATCCGGCATCGGATCACCGGACCACCAGGAATCAGCAAGGAAATTTATCAAGAACATAAAGCTGATGTCGGAGATCAGGGTGGTGAGACGGTTTTCTCATGATCCCGTGGACAATGTGACCGTTTCCAGAACCTCTGTTCCGTTTCAGGCGGCCGCTTCCAGCCTACCTCAGCTGAGCGGAATCCAGATAGTGGTTATCGGAGCCTCTGCCGGCGGGCCACAGGCCTTGCAGGAAATCATCACCGGACTCCCCGTGAACTTTCCATTACCCATATTGATAGTTCAGCATATCGATGCAGGTTTTGCCGCTGGATTCACGGTATGGCTTCAGGAAATCACAGGGAAGAAGATCACCCTTGCCAAAGATGGGACCGATCTCGCGAAAGGGGGTATTTTCCTGCCTCCCGGAGATCATCACCTGGGAGTTGGACCGGATGGAAAGATCTCACTGTCAAAGGATCCCCCCGAACGGAATTTAAGACCTTCGGTTTCCTTTCTTTTCCGGAGCGCGATACGTGTTTTCGGCAACCGGGTTTTGGGAATCCTGCTCACGGGAATGGGTTCCGACGGTGCGAAAGAGTTAACATTAATCCGGGAGGCCGGAGGCATTACCATCGCGCAGGACATGGCCACCTCGCTGGTGCATGGTATGCCGGGCGAAGCCATACGGATGGGAGGAGCCATGCACATATTTTCTCCGAATCAGATCATTCAGTTTATTAAGAATTTAAAAGCCGACTAATTTTCAGTACCATGAATTCAAATTTTCAGATGAAGGGAGCGCAGACATACATCATGGCTGTTGAAGACTCCAGTGTTCAGGCCAAGAAACTTAAATTTCTGCTGGCTGAAAACGGATTCAGTATCCAGGTGTTCAACAACGGTAAAGAGGCTCTGAAAGCCGCTTTGGATAAGTTGCCTACATTGATCATCAGCGATATCGTCATGCCGGAAATGGATGGTTATGAGCTCTGCTCCAACCTGAAAGCCGACTCCAGAACCAAGGAAATTCCCGTGATTCTGCTGACGTCGCTTCGCGATCCACTGGATATCATCAAAGGACTTCAGGCAGGAGCAGATAATTTCATCACCAAACCTTATGAAGACAACTACCTGCTTTCACGAATACAGTACCTTCTGGCAAACCGCAACATCCAGAAGTCGGGTGGCGCAGAGATGGTGATGGAAATCATGTTCAAGGGGAACAGGTACTCCATCAATTCGGAGAAAAAGCAGATACTCGATTTACTGTTGTCGGTTTACGAAGCCGCCATTCAGCGAAATGATGAGCTGATACAGACCCAGGCACAGTTGCAGGCTTCCAATGAAGAGCTTTTAACCGCAAACCAGGAGCTGGAAGCATTTGCCCACACGGTTTCCCATGACCTGCGTTCTCCCCTCCAACGGGTTTTGGGCTATGCCGATGTCATCGGGGAAGAGTATAGTGATGTACTGGATAAGAACGCCCATGAATTTCTTCAGAAAATCAAGGATGCTGCCCGGTCCATGGCACAGATCACAGAGGATCTGCTGCGTTTTTCCCGCTCCGCAAGGGCAGAAATGGAGCACGATAGGGTTAATCTCTCCGATATTGCCAAGAACATCATTACAGGGTTCCGGCAACGGGAACCTGACCGGACCGTGGAGGTGTTCATTGAAGAAAATCTCGTTTGCACTGCTGATCCGGGACTTATAACCATTGTCCTTGAAAATCTTCTCAGCAATGCCTGGAAATATTCGGGAAAAACCCAGCTCGCCAGAATTTCCTTCAAGGCAGTACCGGTAGCCCGTGGCATTGCCTATTCCGTTTCGGATAATGGAGCAGGATTTGATATGGCCAACCAGCATAAAATGTTCAACCCGTTTGAACGGTTCCATACCCAGCAGGAATTTCCCGGCACCGGGGTGGGTTTGGCCACGGTACGACGCATCATTGAACGTCACGGCGGTAAGATCTGGGCCGAAGGTGCTGTTGGAAAAGGGGCAACCTTCTTTTTCACACTGGCTGAAGCTTGAGGTTGAGAAAAAAAATACTTCACAGAGGCAAGGTGAAGGTGAACCTGCTTCCTTTGCCAGGCTCACTTTCCACCCGGATATTACCACCGTGTTTTTCAATAAATTCCTTACACAATATCAGTCCAATGCCACTTCCTTTTTCCCTATCTGTTCCCAGTGTACTGGTTTTATTATCGATCTTGAAAATATTCTCCAGATTTTCTGCCGCAATGCCGATTCCGGTATCGGTGATCGAAATGGCAATATGATCACCCTTGTGGGTGTCTGAAACACTAATCCTTCCGCCATGCGGAGTGAATTTAATGGCATTGGTCAGCAGGTTGCGCAATATCGTATCGAGCATGTTGTTATCGGCAACTATTCCCGGATGGTGGTTGATTGTTGAAAAAAGCTGAATATTTTTTTTCTGAGCCTGCATTTCGAGCAATCTGATGTTTTCCTCTACTTTGTTTTGCAGATCAATTACTTCAGGTTGAAACTCTAATCTCCCTGACTGTGTTCGTGACCAGAGCAAAAGGTTTTCGAGCAATTCAAAAGTCTGCCTGGATGCCCTTGAAATGGTTTGCAGGCTTTTTTCCATAGTCAGTTCATCATACTCCTTCCAATTCTCGAGCAACAATTCAGAAAAACCCAGAATAGAGTTGAAGGGGCCTTTGAGATCATGCGAGATAATGGAGAAAAATTTATCTTTGGTTGCATTCAGATCTTTTAATTCTTCTGCTTGCCGGGCAAGTTTGCGTTCCGACTCCCTTCGTTCTGTAACGTCACGGATATAACCGCCGATGCCTAACCTGCCGTCGTGCAAAGGAACCTTGAATTTATTGGTTTCGAATACTCTTCCACCAACAACTTCCTCCCCTACGACCACCGAATCGGAGTAATGGGTCTGTTGATCGGTCGCCAAACAATTTCTGGCAGATTGTTCGGGCATCAGGTCGAAATCGGATTTGCCAATAATTTCATTAATCTCCATTCCAAAGAATGCTGCAAAAGCATGATTTATCATCAAATACTTCGACTTGTCATCCTTGATGAACACCATGTCTTGGGTTGCATTGATGAAAACCCTGTACCGTTCTTCACTTCCACGGAGTGCATCTTCTGCTTTTTTTCGCTCGGTTATATCCCTTAGAATTCCTTCGTGATAAAGAATATTCCCATGATCATCAGGGATATACCAACCATGATCTTCAACCCATATTCCGGTGCCATCTTTTTTTTTCAGGCGATACACTCCCATTTCTTCAAGACTCTCCTGCAATACAAGGCTTTCCCGGTCCTCGGGTTCAAAATACAATTGTGTCTTGATATCGATGGCCATCAACTCTTCCCTGTTTTCATAGCCAAGCATTTTCACCATGGCCGGATTGACTTCGACAAATTTTCCATCATGCGTACTCTTGTAAACTCCATCAGGCATCTTCTCTACCAGGTTCCTGTAAAGTTCTTCGCTTGTACGGAGGGACTCTTCTGCCTTCTTTCTTCGAAGTGAAACAGCTGCCAAACCGGCAAAAGATTTCAGCATTTCCGTTTGCGGAGCAGGCTTTTCGGGTGAAAATCCAAGCATGGCCGAACCAAGCAATTCGCCTGAAAGCACAAAGCTGATTCCAAAAAAACGATTGGTTCCGGTAATGGCTTTAATGGCTTTATTGACAATTTCCGGGATAACGCCAAAGGAAACATCAGTGAGTGAACTCCGCATACCGACTGTTTCATGAACCATCACCCGGTACATCTCATCGTTAACCGGCGAAACTGTATTGAGAATGGCTTTACCCGCTATTTTCACGACACTTTTCAGCAGGGTCTGACTGGTTTCAATATGCGTGGTGATCAGCACTTTTTTTTCAGGATCATATTTGGAAAAGGCAGCAAAGGTTGCTCCGGTAAATGCCCTGATCTGTTTCATAAGGTAAACTGTCAGGTGTTCGTCCTGATCCTGGTCGGCAAGGTGTAAAGAGAGGGTGTTTAAGAATTCCAGATCGCGGTTTTTTTGCATCAGCTCCTCTTCTACCTTAAAGCTGTGTCCTGAGCCATTATCTGTTCCGGTATCGTGTTCTTTCATAATGCTGACGTTAACGAATTTATTGCCCTGAAGAATTTTAAATGTCACTTATTGCTGCCCACGGGCAGTGTGAAATAGAATTTTGCCCCTTCATCAATCACCGATTCGCCCCATATTGTGCCGCCATGACGTTGAATGATACGGTTGACGATGGCCAGACCCACCCCGGTACCTTCAAATTCACTGGCGCCGTGAAGCCGCTGAAAAACCCCAAATAATTTGTGGGCAAACTTCATGTCAAACCCGACTCCATTGTCTCCAATCGCGAACTGAAAGTCATCCTTCACTTGTTGAAAAGTGATTTTGATGACCGGACGATCGCGTCTTCCTGAAAATTTCAGGGCATTCGACAAGAGGTTAAACCACACCTGCCTTACCATCGCGTGATCGGCCATAACGATGGGCAATTCATCAACGGAAAAGTCGGTTTTCGCCCGGAGATCGGGTGTGGTGAGTTCCATGTACACGGCTTCAATAACTTGTTTCATATTCACGGGTGCAATATTCATGCCAGTTCTGCCCAATCGTGAAAAAGCGAGGAGATCGTCGATCAACTGACCCATTTTTCGCGCGTTTTCACAGATCATCCGGCAAACCTTTTTTCCCTCTTCATCCAGCCTCTCTCCATGCTCTTCGGTAAGGATATTCGTGAACCCGTCGATGGCCCGCAGCGGGGACCGAAGGTCGTGTGACACCGTGTAGGAAAATGCCTCCAGCTCGCGATTGCTGGCCTCGAGTTCGGCAGTTCTTGTCAGTACCCTTTTCTCAAGCATCTCGTTCAGCAAGGCGACCTCCTCCTGTGCCTGTTTGCGTTCGGTAATATCCCGAACCAGATGAATGGCGCCCGCCATTTGGCCATCCGCGTTAAAACAGGGGTCAACGGTGACATCAAACCATTTTCCTGATATCTTTATCTCTGCACTTTCACGTTTTCGGGTCTCCATCATTTTCAGAATGGGACATTCTTTCATGGGTTTATTGGTTCCATGAACAATTTCATAGCAATACCTCCCGGTCATTTCCTGCTCCGTCTTCTGAAACAACTCTCCCATTGCTTTATTGGTGCGCAGGATACGCTGATTGTTATCGATCAGGCAAATACCATCCCCAACTGCATTAAAAGTGGTTTGCCATTGGAATGCGGCTTCCGCCAGTTCATCTTCCACCCGTTTGCGTTCAGTGATGTCGATATTGGTTCCTTCAATGCAAATTACATTACCGCTTTGATCAAATACAAGATGGGCATTGATAAGCACCCAGAAAGTTTCCCCATTTTTCCTGAACAATTCGGCTTCAAAATTTTCGATATGACCGTGTTTCTTCAGTAGTTTTTTCAACCGTTCGCGATCACCAGGATGTACATAAAGTTGTTTCCCGATATCCTTTATGGCATGTTTCATCTCTTCCGGGGAGTCGAATCCAAACATCCTTGCAAAGGATGGGTTTACCTGGATATAACGCCCCTCTACCGTGGTTTGGTAGATTCCTTCAATGGCATTTTCGAAAAGAGACCGGTATCTCTGCTCGCTGGTACGCAAAACCCTTTCACTCCTGATGATCCGGATGAACCCTTGAATTCTGGCCAGCAGTTCCCGGTTGGAGACCGGGCGGAGGATGAAGCCATCGGCGCCTCCTTCAATGGCGCCAACCTGATCATCGGAACTGGTTTTCTGACCTGAGAAGATGACCACAAAAATTCCGCTGTACTTCGGATTCCCCTTGATCCTCCGGCAAACTTCGTAACCATCGATGCCCGGCATCACCACATCGAGCAACACGAGATCAGGCAGGTGGGCATCCACCATCTGAAGTCCATTTTCCCCGTTGAAGGCTACTTCAACCTGGTAGGGCTCTTTGGACAATAACCGCTTCATTGAATCAATGAAATCGACATTGTCGTCGATAACAAGAATTTTTATGGGCGTATCCATGTAGCATTTTTTTTCAATTCAATATATAAAGATACTATTTTAAATCATTGAATTATTTGGTTATTATTTATTAATGAGTCCCTTTCGAAAAGAGGTTTTGACAATAATCCCGAATAAATAGCGTATCTTTGCCGCATTATTAACCAGTGTTTCCGTTTTATACCATTGAATTCATTATTCCCTGATTTTCGCCGTTCCTGAATCTGGCGTTAGTGAACCCCGATAATTCCGAAAGCACACAAATACATTACCATGATTACATTTGAAGAATTAGGCGTCCGGGAGGATCTGGTTCGCGCATTGACAGAACTGGGTTTTGAATTTCCCATGCCCGTACAGGAAAAGGTCATTCCATTGCTGCTCGGACCCAGGAAAGATATTGTTGCATTGGCGCAAACCGGCACCGGGAAAACGGCTGCCTTTGGTCTGCCCCTTATCCAGCAAGCTGACCCGGCGTGCAAAGTACCGGAAGCCCTGGTGCTGTGCCCCACGCGTGAACTGTGCATTCAGATCACCAACGACCTGAATGACTTTTCGAAATATGCCGATGATATAAAGGTGCTTCCCGTGTACGGTGGAAGCAGCATGGAAGTCCAGATTAAATCATTGAAAAAAGGGACCCAGATCGTCGTGGCCACTCCAGGCCGTTTACTCGATTTAATTCGCCGCCGTGCCATTAAACTCAACCAGGTGAAAACCGTGGTACTGGATGAAGCCGATGAAATGTTGAATATGGGATTCCTCGACAGCATCAACGATATCCTTGCAGAGGTGCCTGCCGAAAGGAATACCCTTCTGTTTTCGGCAACCATGCCCAATGATGTGGCAGTCATTGCCCGTAAATACATGCGAAACCCGGAAGAGATCACCATTGGCAACAGGAACTCCGGTGCCGAAAACATCAAGCACCTATATTATACCGTTCATGCCAAGGACAAGTACGTCGCCCTGAAACGAATTGTCGATTTTTCACCTTCGATTTACGGGATTGTATTTTGCCGTACCCGGATTGATACCCAGGAGATTGCCGACAAGCTGATACACGACGGTTATAATGCAGAGGCACTTCACGGTGATCTCTCGCAGGCGCAGCGCGATACCGTCATGCAAAAATTCAGGATCCGGCATATCAGGTTGCTGGTTGCCACCGATGTGGCCGCCCGCGGACTCGATGTGGATGACCTTACACACATCATCAACTATAACCTCCCCGATGATCTCCAGGCCTATACCCACCGCAGCGGACGCACCGGTCGCGCCGGCAAGACCGGCACCTCCATCGCCATCATCAATGTAAAGGAGAAGCACCTGATCCGGCAGATCGAGAAAAAGATCAACAAGACCTTCATTTCTGCAAAAGTTCCCGGTGGACGCGAGATCTGCGAGAAACAACTGTTCAATATGATCAGTAAAATGGAGAATGTGGAAATCGAAAATTCCGAAATCGATCCCTTTCTCCCTACCATCTATCGCAAACTCGAATGGCTCGATAAGGAAGATATCATCAAGCGTTTTGTTGCCCTCGAGTTTAACCGTTTCCTGGAATACTACCGCAATGCCAAAGACATTAATGTTATTGAAGAAAAACACCGTGAAGAGTCGCGGCACAAGGAAGGAAGAGGATCACGCAGAGAAGACACCGAATATACCCGCCTATCCATCAACGTGGGCAAAGTCGATGGTCTTTATCCCAATACACTCATTGAATTGATCAACGATAACACCAAAGGGCAAAGGATCCGCATCGGGAACATTGAACTCGGTAAGCGCGACGGGATCTTTGAGGTGGAAAGCAGCGCTGCAGAAACCCTGATCACCATCCTGAAAGAGACAGATTTCCGTGACATCCCATTGACCGTCAGCCTCGCGAAAGGGGAAGGTGAAAAAAAAGAGTGGAAAAGGAAAGAGGGAAACAAACCGGATTGGAAAAGAAAAAAGGGCGGTGAACCCGAGTGGAAAAAAAAGAGCGGGATAAAGAAAGAACGGGGCGCTTATGGCAGAAATCCCTTTGAGAAATCAAACGATACGAGAAGGGGAAGAAAAAAGTAAAGAAATCGTTAAATTCTTTAATTTTGGAGGGTCACTGAAACGAACACCTCCACATGAAAAAACTTTTCACCCTCATGGCTATGCTTTGCATGGCCATTTCCATGTTTGCGGCACATGTTTCCCGGCAGGAAGCTCAGCAGGTCGCCATTGCATTTTACAAACATCATAATCCTGGCCATGCTGCAAATGCGGAGATCAAGGATGTAGTTACATTCGAACATCAATCCCTGACTACCTTTTATCTTTTCCGTTTTATACCCACCGGTTTCGTGATCGTTGCTGCGGATGATGCCTCTATGCCCATTCTCGGCTATTCCACTGAAAACAGGGTTCCGGATGAGATCACCAATCCGGCCACCCGTGATTGGCTTGAAGGCTACAGCAGGGAGATCTTTCAGATCATCTCAAACAACCTTCCAAACAAGGAGACCCTGAAGGAATGGAATTCCATCCGTGACGGATCCATGCCTTCCCCTTCAAAGGACATCAATCCTTTGTTAACGACCACCTGGGACCAGGGATGCTATTACAATGCCCTTTGTCCCGCTGATCCATCAGCCTATTTCTCCTGCGGTCATGTTTATACCGGTTGTGTTGCCACGGCCATGGCCCAGATCATGAAATACCACAATTTCCCGCCGCAGGGTGTCGGGACACATTCCTATACCCATCCTGAATATGGACTTCAAACGGCCAATTTCGGGGCAACGACATACAACTGGTCGGCCATGCCCAACAATGTGGGCGGAAGCAATACGCCGGTAGCCACCATCATGTACCATGCCGGTGTTTCGGTCAACATGGATTATGCCCCTGATGGTTCAGGGGCCTACAGCGAGGATGTGCCTTATGCCCTTCAGAATTATTTCAATTACCACCCGGATGTGACGATCAAATACAAGAACAACTATCCCAATGTAGAGGACTTCAAAGCCTTGCTCAGGGCTGACTTGGATCAGCAACTTCCCATCTATTACAGCGGTTCGGGAAGTGTCGGACATGCTTTTGTATGTGACGGATACCGGATGAACGACGGGAAATTTCATTTCAACTGGGGCTGGTCAGGATCCAGTGACGGATGGTTTGCGATCGGAGCATTGAACCCCGGCGGAAACAGCTTTAATGACAACAACTCCGCCGTTGTTCATATCAAGCCTTACAATGCCGACCTTGTGGTAAGGATCGGACACCCTGTTGACAATGCCGTGATCGGCGTAGGTTATGCGGTAGAAATCGAAGCGGTGACCCTCAGGGGCACCCCCATGATGATGAAACTGTTTATCGATGATGTGGAGACCTATTCGGTGACCAACGATACTTTACTTTATACCTGGAATACCTCTTCCGCCGATCTCGGAAGTCATGATGTCAGGGCGTACGCTTACACTGCCACCGATACCGTTTATTTCAGGATCAACCTGAATGTGGCCGAATGGATCTCACAGGCCAGCGGATTTGCGGCTCCCTCGCGCGGGATCAATTACATGTCGGCGGTTGACAGCAATATCGTCTGGGCATCTGCCTTTGATAACAACAATGTCCAGGGACCCTGTTCCGATTTCACCCGGACCACCGATGGAGGTGTCACCTGGAATTCAGGAACCATTGGGAATACGCAGGGACTGGCGCTGGCCATGGTCTTTGCCCTCAGCGATCTGAAGGCCTATGTGCCGATGTACAAAGTGAATGGCAGCAAACCGATGGGGATCTATTTCACTGCCGATGGCGGTGTTACCTGGACCAGGCAGACGACGGCCACCTTCAGCAATACCAACTCCTTCCCCAATTGTGTCCATTTTTTCGATGAAAACAATGGCTGGTGTATGGGCGACCCGATCAACGGGGAGTTTGAGATATACACCACCTCGAACGGCGGAACCACCTGGACAGCCGTCGATGGCGCCAACATCCCCAATCCCACCTCCGGCGAATGGGGTGTTGTGGGATATTACTCTGCCGTGAATGACACCATCTGGTACGGGACCAACAAAGGCCGGGTGTTCCGGTCGGTTGACAGGGGGTTGAACTGGACAGTATCCTCCGTGTCGACCTTCAGCGGAAAATTCATCAAACCCTTCTTCCGCAATGGGAGCCATGGGTTGGTTCAGGACAAGGATGCCGGCACGACCGGTGCCATTTGTGAAAGTTTCGACGGAGGTTTGACCTGGACACCGGTTACCACCGCGGGTACCATTTATCCGACTGATCTGACGTATGTGCCGGGTACAGAAAACACCTGGGTCAGCACGGGTTCACTGGGAACAAACGGAGCTTCCTACAGCTTTGACGGAGGCCATACATGGAGTGAATTCGAGGGGACACAGGGAGCTGAATATATGCAAATGGCATGGGTGAACAACCATTGCGGATGGGCAGGCGGGATCAACCTCAGCGCCACCGAAAACGGCGCCTATAAATTCATCGGAGTGCTGATGCCTCCGTTGCCTGCCCCTACCGGACTGCAGGCTGATGTAAATATTCATGATGTGCATCTCAGCTGGACTGCTCCGGCAAACGACAATCCTTCCCTGCTTCTGCTCGGCTACAACCTTTACCGTGACGGATTAAAGCTGAATTCCAGCCCCATTGCTCCCCTGGTTTATGATGACTTCGGGGTGTCGCCCGGACAGTATAACTATTGCGTTAAGGCATTGTATTCCATCGGAGAATCGGCGGGTGATTGCGCGGTGGTGGATGTTGCTGTGGGGGATGATGAACGCTCAAAAAACAGGATCCGCGTTTATCCGAATCCCGTTCACGGCTTCCTGAACATCGAGTCTGATCAGCCCATCGATAATATCAGCATATTCACTTACTCAGGACAAAAGATTTATCAATCAATAAAACCGGAAACCCGTCTCAGGAAGGATGTCTCCTCCCTTTCGCCGGGCATCTATTTTATCAGGATCACAACAACGGGAAACACATCCATTCTGAAGGTAGTCGTCGAATAAGGCTTTCGACAGATCACTCACCGGGTATGGTGTAATTGTGGAAGAAAAAAAACTATGAAATACATCGGAGCACATGTCAGTGCATCGGGCGGAGTTGAGAATGCTCCTGTGAATGCGCATGAGATCGGAGCCAGGGCATTTGCCCTCTTCACACGAAACCAGCGGCAATGGAAATCATCCCCGCTGACAAAAGAAAATATTCGACTTTTTCGGGAAAATTGCGAGAAGTACGGGTATAAACCGGAACATATCTTACCCCACGACAGTTACCTGATCAACCTTGGTCACCCTGAAATCGAAGGGTTGGAGAAATCACGCGAAGCATTTCTCGATGAGATGAAACGTTGTGAGCAACTGGGACTTGACCGGTTGAATTTTCATCCCGGCAGTTCCCTCGGCCAGATCGGGGAAGAGGAGTGTCTGAAACGCATGGCTGAATCCATCAACATGGTTCTCGACAAGACAAACGGGGTAATTGCCGTGATTGAAAATACGGCCGGACAGGGAAGCAACCTCGGGTTTAAATTTGAGCAGATCGCATTTATCATTGCCCACATCGAAGATCAAAGCCGTGCCGGGGTTTGCATTGACACTTGTCATTCTTATGCTGCCGGTTATGATTTGTCCTCTGAATCCGGCTTTCAAAAAACCTTTTCAGACTTTGAAAGATTGGTAGGTTTTCAGTACCTGAAGGCCATGCACCTGAATGATTCGAAAAAGGGGTTAGGAAGCCGGGTCGACCGGCATGAGAGCCTCGGAAAAGGAACGCTTGGACTGGATCTCTTTAAACGCATCATGCATGATTCAAGGTTCGACAATATTCCGCTGATTCTGGAAACCCCTGACGAATCAATTTGGGCAGAGGAGATCAAACTGCTATACAGCCTGTAAAAAATCTGCAAGCGAGCTACCTCCTTTTCATAAAAGGTTTGGGGCGTGCATCAAAGATCACCTGCTGATCCGGTGTCAGCAAAGTCCGGATTTCCTGATCGGTTTTTATGTTCGCCTTGATCATGGAAGCAGTGATTTTCCCAATCTCATCGGCTACCAGCTCAGCTCCCTTGATATCGACAGGCATCGTGGTAACAATGGTATTCAGTCTGGCCCTCTTTTCCTTCATCTGGTTTCTCAATGGAGTCATGGCCTCAATCTTCTTCAGTTCTACTTTATGGATCTTCTCTTTTTGGTCCTCGGTCAGGTCATTCAGGAAGAATAAAGGAGGATTGCCAAAATCGGGCTGGTCAATGTCGGGTGGTGGAGGTGGAGGTGAAGGTGGCAAAGGCGGGTCAGGTGCTTGTCCTCTGAATTGATCCTGCGGGTGCCGTGGATTCTGCTGATCATTGCCACGCTGAGCGAAAGTTCCGCTGACAATCAAACTGAACATAACCGTCAGTATGATCCATTTTATACTCTCTGCATTCGTTTTCATATCGTTTTTTGTTATTGGTTAGTGAATGATTATTGCCATATATTTTAACTGCTTTGAAAAAAAAATCAATCTTTCCATTCAATTGGGTTCCGGTGGTGGCGGCGGTGGTGGCGGTGGCGGCGGCGGTGGAGCAATCATATCGAGCAACTCATTGAAAATACCGTGAAATTTCTCCTGCTGCTTTTTATCCAAAAGCCGGTTCAGGTTACGAAAATGCATGAAGGTAAGACGTTCCAGCTCTGCCTGGTGGCGACTTATTTTCGAGATCATTTCATTTACTTTCCCGGAATCAGGCTTATCGGCAAACAATTCCCTGTAAAGCAACTCCTTTTCCCGATGAATGGAATCGAGGATCAGCATGGAAGTGTGACGGTGATAGCGGCCTTCGCCGGAAAAATCACGGAATTGTGCCGGGGTGAAGTGTAACTCCTTTCTCAGAAATTGTTGTACTCTTGCATGACGCTTTTGGGGTAATTCGGGTCGCACGCAGGTAAGCCACAGCACAGCAAGCGTGGTCAGATTTAATATCACCAGGAGGATGATCGTCCACACCAGGGTTCGTGTTTGTGTGAAGTAGTTCATGGTCTTTTATTCTGAAATGAAGATATACGATTCACTTGTGGATTCGATGGAATAGGATTCCGCCAGATCCCTGAGTTGCTCCCTGCGCGTTTCCGGTGATGAGCTGCCGGAGGCGATCAGATAACCAAAGGTGCCCACATTGATGAGGATCAGGAATGCCAGCATGCCGGTTTTCATCAGCGACGATATTCTTTTCCTGCGGATTGCTCCGCTTTCAAGTTCCCCGTTGATCCTCATGATGACCGAATCGCAGAACCGGTCTTCGGCATGGATCGGACTCCAGTGGTCGAGCAATTCGAAGGCTTTGTCAATATGTGATGTCGTTGTGTTCATGGTCTCTTGCTGGTATGACGTTATCCTGAAAAAAAACTTTCGCTCAGGTTAAACTTTTTCGTGATAATAATCATGAAGTAATTTCCGGAGATTCATCTTTGCCCGGTGAAGCAGGGATTCGATGGCAGAAACACTGAGTTTCATGATGGCGGCGATCTCCTCATAGCCAAGATGCTCATATTTATTAAGGGTAAAGGCGATCCGCTGCGATTCGGGAAGTTTCTGAAGCGCTGCGGCAATCATCCTGTACCGCTCCTGCTCCTCCAGGTTCAGTTGTGGATTGAATGCGGTGTTTGTTTCAACCTGCTCCCCGGCTTTGGCAATTCCCAGCAGCCGTTCAACCGGCGCAAAGCGTTTCTTGCGGTTCTGGTGTCGCAGAAAGTCAAGCGATTTGTTGATGGTGATCCGGTAAATCCAGGTGCTCAGCTTCGCCCCCTCCCTGAATTTTGCAATAGAGAAGAAGATCTCTACAAAAACCTCCTGGGCAACATCCTTGGCATCTTCCTGGTTTTGTACGAATCCGAAAGCAGTGTTAATAACCCTTGTCTGAAAAAAGGCAACCAGTTCCCTGTAGGATTTGGGGTCCTGTGTGCGAAGTAAACCGATCAGCTGCTGTTCGTTCAATTAAACCATTTCATGGTTTGACGCTCTTTGTCCGGAAAACTTTCGTTTCGGGTTCTAAAATTTTCTGCTCCGAAAAATACTCTAAAAAAAAATGATTTCAAAACCTTTCAAATCGCAATGATTCCCTAAGTTTGCGGAGTAAACAAACGAACAATGATAAAACAACTGATCGCACGGCAAATGGTGAAACGGACGAAAAGCCGTCAATTCCCTGTAAATTACCTCGAACAAAAACACGTTGACCTGAATGAACCTTACCCCAACGACAGCTCTTACTTTTATGGAGGCGACAAGGAGGGAAATGCATTTATTACCAGAATGGCATTCCGTGGACCCAACCGCACGCTGGAGTATTGGTTTGATTTTTTTCTGAAGGGATTTGGATATTTTGGTTTGAAAGATGCTCCGGGCGACGAAGGAGAAGGATTTCAGCAGGGCAACCTGAAATGGGAACCCATTGAGACCGGAAAGATCTGGCGGATCACCTATGAAGGCGATGTGCATGATGGTGAAGGCAAATTGCATACCTGCAAGACCAACCTGGTCTTTACCGGCGATCATCCGATTTACGATTTTGCTAAAAGTTCTGATCAGCAGATGATCGCCAAGGCCATTGCGGCCGAGAAATGGAACAAAAAATTCTTTTTCCTCCTGAAGGATTCACACCAGGTTCATTACGAGCAAACCGGAGCTTTTAAAGGTACGATTATCCTTGACGGGAAGACATTTAACCTGAATATGATGGCCTCCCGTGATCATTCATTTGGTTCGCGCAACTGGCTCACCTGGGACCGCCACTACTGGGTTACCGGGATCAGCGACAACGGATTTCACTGGACGGTAACGACCATCAAATGGCAGTGGCTTGGCCGGCTGACAGCAGGTTTCATCACGGCACCGGATGGTACGACCGATGCCATTGTGGAATGTACCGATCTCGAAACGGTATCGGGAGAACAGCTTTTGCCCAACCATGGGTTCATCGATATTTTCACCCGCAGCGGAAAAACCCACAAACTGGAATTCTGGCGAAACGGCGAATTTCCTTACCTGCATGATGGCAAATACATGATGCGCGAAGGCATCGGCTCGTACAAATTTAATGGTGTCGATGGATTAGGCATGGTGGAATTCGGATTTCATGCTGACCGATATAAAGTATAGCCATGCACAAAAGTGCCAGGATGGATACCGATGATTAAATTTCTTAACGAGTTAACGAACGAGGAGGTTGGCGGGAAAGCCAAAGGCCTGAAAACATTGAAGGAGATTGGCCTGAATGTGCCCGATGCCTTCGTGATCATTCATCCCGACCTTAAGATTCTTGATGAAACATTGCTAAAGAAAAGCCTGGCAAAACTGGGTTCCGGACCCAAAGCAGTGAGGTCGTCAGCCGTCAGTGAAGATGGTGTAAATGCATCTTTTGCAGGCCAGTTTGAAACGTTCCTTCACCTGAACACGCTTCCGGAAATCCGGGAAGCGATTTCCCAATGCGTGGATGCCGCCTGTTCAGAACGGGTCAAAGGATATGCCAATAACATTGTTCGTGAGGCTGACCTCAGAATATCGGTGATCCTTCAGAATATGGTCAACGCGAAAATAGCGGGAGTGGTATTTTCTGCCAACCCGGTGAATCACCGCCGCGATAAAATACTGATCAATGCCGTGGAGGGTCAGGGCGAAAGCCTGGTAAGCGGCACGAAGGATGCGGTTCATTATGAACTATACCGTAGCGGCTCCAACATTGAAAGTCAGATTGCGAAGCAGGGCACCCTGTTGAACCGCTCGCAAATCGAAGAGATCATCCTGGGGGCAAAGCAAGCTGAACAGCATCATGGCCTGCCTGTCGATCTGGAATGGGCCATCGATCACCAGGGAGTTCTTCACTGGCTCCAGGTCAGGCCAATCACCACGCTGCAAGAGGTTCATTTCAATGAATTGGATACGGTAAAAGTCGGGAGCGACGACATCTGGACGTTGGGCAACATCGGCGAGATGATGCCCGGTGTGGCCACTCCCCTCACCTACTCCGTGAGCGCTGAAGCCATTGATTACGGGATGACCATGCTGGCCGACAAATCAGGCGCTTTCCCACTCGGATTGCGCAACGAAAAACGTTACATTCAGATGTTCTACAACAGGCTCTTCATCAACATGAGCCACATGATGGATTACCCGAAGAATATCTGGCTCAACAAGGCTGATGATGTACAGTTCGCACTCAGCGGAAAGGTATTTCCCGGTATCGGGGCAACGCCAGATAGTTGGCTGCCCAGAAGGGTTTACAATTTCTTCCGTCAGATCATCAATACCAGCAGGGCTCAGAAACACCTTGAGGATCTGAAGAGGTTGGAATCCTCCTTCAGGATCGATACCACCGGAACACTTGAACAGATTTATCAAAACTTGGAGCAAGCACGCCCTTTGCTGGGTATCGGTTTCGGTCACCACCTCATGGCCTCAGCACAATCGGGGTCACTTTATTCGGCCATAATGCGGATCATGACCGGCGGCAAACGATATCCAACAGCAGAAGACCATCACGTTGCCACCCTTTTGCTCTGTGATATCCCTGGCATAGAAAGCGCCGACGCGGTTAAATCTCTTGAACGATTTGCCAGCCTGGTAAGAAGTGAGAACCGATTTTCCGACCGTTTTATTCATTCCTCGCCCGGTGAAGCATTACGGATTCTTCAACAGGATGCACCGCCCGAGATTATTCGTCAGTTCAAGCTCTTCCTTGATCGGCATGGCCATCGTTGCATTCGGGAATCCGAACTTCGGGAGAAAACGTGGGAAGAGTATCCTCAGCAATTGATACAAACCCTTCAAACCCGTGTGCGACTCGGTGAAATCCGGCATATCATTCACGATATCCAAAAGGTCATCAGGGAAGCATTAAGCCCATTGCCTCTGGCTAAACGGATCATCCTGAGCTTCATGATCCCGGTGGCGCGAAAAGCAGTCGCCCGCAGGGAGATCACCAAATCCTCTTCCATAAAAATGGTGAGCGTTGTAAGGAAAGGATACCATGTACTGGCAAAACGAATGGTGGATGGCCGGTTGCTCGACGATGTCGACCAGATCTATTTTCTCACCCATGAAGAACTTGGGGAGCTGATAAAAAAACCTGATCCTCGCTGGAAAATCAAAGCGAATCACCGGAGAGAAATGCTGCCCCGACTGGATGAACTGCAATTTGAAGAGGTCAGTTTCGGAATCCCTGAGCCTCTTGAGCAGGATGATGCATTGGTGATCACTGCAGGACAGTTACAAGGAATACCAGTCAGCAATGGGTTGGCAGAAGGAATAGCCCGGATCATCCATTGCCTTGAAGATGCCGAACAATTGCAGGAGGGGGAGATCATGATTGCCTCCTTTACCGACATCGGATGGACTCCCTATTTCAGCATTATCGCCGGACTGATCACCGAAATCGGCAGTCCGCTTTCACACGGCGCTGTAGTGGCCCGTGAATACGGAATACCTGCCGTTGTGGGTGCAAAGGGTGCCAGGAAATTCCTGAAAAATGGTGATCTGGTCAGGTTGGATGGCAACAAAGGAATCATCGAAAAAGTGAACCTTCAATAGGGCTTTTTATCCTTTTTCTCTGACCATGTCCTGGATAGTTTCACGGCGATCGGGTGATCGATCTTCCGGAAAAAGATGCTCCGCTGATCCGGGAGAAGATTGAGTTCCTCGTATATATGATTATCCCTGAATCCGATCGCTTCGGCATCATGCCGTGTGGAACAGAAATATACTCCGGTAATGTTTGCCCAGTAAATTGCAGAAAGACACATCGGGCAGGGTTCGCACGTGGAATAAAGGATCGCACCGGAGAGGTTAAAATCATGAATATTCTTCGCGGCCTCACGAATGGCCTCAATCTCTGCATGAGCCGTAGGGTCATTCCGGGAGGTCACCCTGTTTACCCCTTTCCCGATAACGATTCCATCTTTTACGATCACTGCGCCAAAGGGCCCGCCTATATTGCCTTCAACCGATCGGAATGCCTCATCAAAGGCTTCCATCAGGTATTTTTCATGAATTTCCGGATCGCTCATCCTGTTTGTTGTTGAATCCCCGCGAGCGCATTCCCCGCTTGCGGCGAGGTTAGCGAGCAAAATTACAAATTCCTGTGGGATCGAAGAATCCTCGCTTGCGGCGAGGTTCTTCAATTGCATGTTCAAATTCAACAGCAAAAGTAATGGCAAAGCCGTTTACATTCCCAGCTGATTCAAAATAAATTCGTAATCCACCAGGGTGTTTTCAATTTTTTGCTGGGTGGCCTGACCGGTACCATGTCCTACATTATAGTCGATATACAGTAGCACAGGATTGATCTGTCCCGGGTTATTCTGAAGGATTGCCGCATATTTCTTGGCATGCAGCGGATCTACCCTGCTGTCGTTTGCACCTGTTCGGATCAGCATGGTCGGCAGATTTACCCCCTGACGAATGTTATGATAGGGTGAATATTGCAGGATATTCCTGAAATCAACTTCATTCTCAGATGATCCATATTCAGGGATCCAATACCTGGCAATGAGAAACTTGTGGAAACGGATCATGTCGATCAGCGGAACAGCGCAAAAAATGGCTTTATACAGATCGGGACGTTGATTGGCAATGGCGCCCATGAGCAATCCGCCATTGCTGCCGCCCCGGGCCACAATCCTTCCAGGGTTTGTATATTTTTCACGGATAAGCCATTCAGTACAGGCATTGAAATCGTCAAAAGAGTTTTGTTTTTTAAGCAACATGCCATCTTCATGCCATTTTTCGCCATATTCATCGCCGCCACGGATTCCGGGTTCAACAACGATACCACCGCGATTGATAAACGCGGCATAATATCCATAATATCCGGGAGAAATTCCCACCTTGAAACCACCGTAGCCGGTAATCAGAACAGGATTATTCCCATCCAGTTTCATGTCTTGGCGATGAACCACGTTGCAGGGAATCCGGGTCCCGTCTTTTGATTTAAAGAATTTAACCTCACCGGTAATGTTCGTCATGTCGATGGGTAAGGTGCGCATATAGTAAAGACGCCATTTGAAATCAGATGGAGAAGCAACGAACATTTTCCCGGGTGAGGTATAGGTATTCATGTAAATGTAAACCGAATCTTCATCGCGGTCGTAGTTCAGACTGCTGACATTTCCAATTTCCGGCAGCGTGATGGGTTTTATCTTTTTCCCATTGGCATCGAAAAGGGTAAGCCGGCTCTGAATGTCCTTTTTATCCTGCACAATCATGCGACCATCTTTCAATACCTCCACATTTTCGAGAACGGTTTCTCCTTCGGGGATCAATACCTTCCAGTTCTTATATTCGGCATTGGCTTTGTCAGCCACCATGAACCGGTAATTCGAAGCATGATCATTGGTAAGGATATAGAGTTTCTCCCCAATGGCATAGGGATACGCCCGAAATTCCTTACTTTCATAGATCAGTACTCCTTCCTCTGCAGATCCTGTTTTCTTCATCCAGCATTTATTGGATTCAAAATCACTTTCGCCGAAAAAAGTGACATCACTGTACCGGTTATCATAAATGTAAAACGAGTTTTTGGCATCCGTGGTCGAACCGATGAATTGTGCTTTTTTCATGGGATCCCCGGCTTTCCACAGGTACGATTTCAACGGAAGCTGCTTGTCCACATCCTCCTGGCTCCTGATGGTAAAATAGCCATGCTGCTGGTCTTTTGTCCACTGAAAACTGTTGGTATTCTCCAAAGGTGGATACAGGATCTTCCCGTCGCGGGTACTGATAATATAGGTTTTTGTAATTTCTGCCCCGCTTTGTTGAACACTGATGGCTGCCCGTTCACCATCATAGGTGTATTGTACTCCCGATGTGGAGGTCTTTCCTGTTGTATCAAGCTTAACCGGATTCCAGATCAGAATTTTCCTGCCGTCGAGGATGGTATAAATGGAAGATTGCTTATCGCCCTTCTTTTTGATGGTTTGAAAAACGCGCTTACCCTCTTTTTCCAGTGGTCCTTCATAATCCATATCAATGTATGCAGTGATCTCCTGGCGGAGTCCCGGATGCTCCTTTTGGGTGGCTTTCATGTACTGTGCAGCATGTTCATGCTGGGCTTTGGTCCAGGCAATGACCTTCGGGTCAGTCTTGTCTTCCAGCCAGCGGTAATTGTCGGTCAGAAGGAACCCGTGAAGGGTATCCACCACAGGCTTTTTATCCGTTAAAGGCGGGTGATATGTTCCTTGTGCGAATCCCATAAATGGAAGCCACAGGGCAATGAGAAACAATGGTTTTTTCATGATGATCCGATTTTGAATAAATGAATGATAAGTAAATACAAATGTATGAATTGAGTTTATGGAAATTGAAAAATTTCGATGAACGTATCAATAACAGCGATGGAAGATCATCTAAAACGATGAACGATGCTTTCTGCATCCTCTGTCTGAAAAAATTCCTCAGCCGTATCGCGGAAATTTTGCTGAGATTGAAGAATAGTTTTCAAGAGAGACAATGAAATTAGTAAGATTGTGTAAAAATACCTAAATTTGTCCTGCACACCTGCTTTGCTCTGATGAAAAGAATCTTTGTTTTTCCTACCGGGATACTCCTTATCCTTCTGGTTTTTTCGGGAAGCCCTGCTCCCGAAAAAACCAGACAACCCATCGATCCTATTGGCTTTGCAACCAGGGCATGGCAAATGGATTCAACAATGGCACGAATCCAGCGATTACAGGGGAAAAAACTGTCGCAAAGCTGGGAACGCAACCAGGTTGAAAAATTCACGCAATGGAAGGTCGCCATTTGCCCCCACGATGATTACGCCTATGTTGGATGGCTTTATCCATCAGTACTCCGGAATATAAAAGCCAGTACAGTTATTTTGCTCGGGGTTGCCCACAAAGCGAAAAAATACGGGATTGAAGGCAAAATGGTTTTCGACAGCTATGATTCTTGGAGATCAGCCTATGGGTCAGTCAGGGTTTCCTCCCTGCGCGAAAAGATTACCAATAGTTTGCCGCGATCAGCTTACCTGATCAATGACAGCCTTCATCAGGCAGAACATTCGCTGGAGGCCATTATTCCATTCCTCCAGTATTACAATAAAGATATCCGCATCGTTCCTATACTGGTTCCCGCCATGTCATTTGACCGGATGGATGGTCTGTCAAACGCTTTCTCCCTGGCATTGATGAAGGTATTGCAATCGGAAACCCTTGATTGGTCGAAGGATGTCGCGATAGTCATCTCGAGTGATGCCGTGCATTACGGGGATGATGGCTGGGGAGGACAAAATTACGCCCCCTATGGATGCGACAGCAGCGGATACAGTCAAGCTATTGCGCACGAATACGAGATCATTTCCAACTGCCTGACCGGAGAAATAACCAAAGATAAAATCCGTCGGTTTGCCGGATACACGGTTCAGGACACCAACTACCGCACCTATAAATGGACCTGGTGCGGCCGCTATTCGGTTCCATTTGGCTTGCTGACCTCCTATTACCTTCAGCAAAAGTTACTGACAAATCCCGCGAAAGGAGTGCTGCTGGGTTACTCCAGCTCCATCAACCAACCACCTATCCCGGTCGAAGACCTGAAAATGGGCACGACCGCCATAGCCAGTCTGCGGCACTGGGTGGGATACGTTGCTATTGGATACAGGTAAGGAATTGACCGCTGGGTCCCTCTCCCCCGATGTCAGTCAAATCGTCGGAAAACTTTCGGAAAAACTAAATCGGGAAGGTGGCTTTGATGGTTTTATGCTGACACTCAGAAAAGACAATTCCGGGATTCATATCTAAGGACATATAATAATTCAGGGTGCTCCGGGAGCTTTTATCTGTCAAGTTATTGATCGATTTCAGGTGTTTCGTAAGAAACGGACAGCGGTGAGCCATCTTATGCTGATAAAGAAGCGGGTGAAAACAAACGGCCAGGAAAAATGCCGAAACTACAATGATCACGGAAATGCAGGTATACACCCTGTGTTTTTTCTTCATGCTTCGTAAACTTAGTATCAGTGACATGTTACAAGTGAACCCTACCACTATCCGGAAACCCATTGAATCCCGTTTCGTCCCTCTTTACATCTAAAAGGACGGGTAAAAACCAGTAATGTTACAGTCCGGATAAACAGGGTTACAAAATTCTTTGTTAAAATTAACGTGACTTGCCCCTGTTTGAAACTCATTTTCCGTAAAAGGTCGGTTTTTCCGATAAACGGTCATATTCACGATTCGTCCTTCGTGAAGTGAGTTGCATGAAACCAGGAGATGGTTTCCCTGGCAAACAGCCGGGCATTTTCAAGATCATTGGGATCGGGATGTCCCAAGGTCATTGGACGAAGGCTGCCAAAATGCCGGAGCTGAGGGTAATCAGATTTCAGGAATTGGCTGGCTGAACTTTCAGAAAGTTCACCCTGACAATCGAAGAATCCCACGAGATTTGCTTCGGCCGCGGGAACTTTGCATTTCTGAAGCCATGCTTCGAGCAGTGGCGCGAGCTCCGGAGAATTCCATGAAGCATGTGTGGCAAAGAGCGCAACATTCTTTCCTTTGCTGTTTTGCTCAAGAAAAATCCTGACCCTTCTTGGAGGTCCGAACTGAAGTACCGGAAATCCGATAAAAGTGAGATCGTATCCTTCAAGGCTTTGGATCTCCTCCAATGGTTTGATCTCTTTGTTTGCTTCAATCACCTCAAATATGGCCTCCGCAACTTTACGGGTGTTCCCGGTCTGTGAAAAATAGACAACCAGAATTTTCATGACATCCTTGTAAAGAAAATAAATACACGCAAAGGTAATGTTACAGGAAATAATAAATCAGGAAAAACACAATCTGTCTCAAAGAATTTCTTTCAGTTTTCTTACCTTTACAAAGAAAATATTTGACCAACCGTATTCACTTAATTGTGAAGTTTGGGGTCCAGGTTTTATCTACCCCTACATTACCGGATTGGACGCACTGGAAATTTATCGGCATTCCATTCAGGAAAACCAACCGAATTAACTGATCTCTATAACAAAGTCACCTATTTTAATCCTCAGGAAGAATATCAGTCGGTGGTGAATGATCTCAAAGAGCCATATCAAGTGAACGAGACCGGGAAGAAAAAGAAAAAAGCAAAATAGTGGTAGTCTCCGGCATTCATTTGCAAATTATCCCAGGTAGGCCTTCAATAGTTTTGAACGGGATGAATGTTTCAACCGGCGGATGGCCTTCTCCTTGATCTGACGTACCCGTTCACGGGTAAGATCAAACATCGCGGCGATCTCCTCGAGGGTATAGCTGTGCGGCACCCCGATACCGTAAAACAGATTGATGATCCCCCTCTCCTTTTCAGTCAGGGTTGACAGCGACCGCTGTATTTCTTTGGCAAGAGATTCACGAATGAGGATTTCATCGGTTTCAGGGGTGTCCTCCGACACGAAAACATCGAGTAACTTGGTGTCTTCGTCCTGATCAATGGGCGCATCCATCGAAACGATCCGGGTCGACATCCTCAGGGTTTCTGCAACCTTATATTCGGAGATATTAAGTTCGATGGCCAATTCATCAATGGAAGGCTGACGTTCATACCGCTGCTCCAGTTTCACTGTTGCTTTTGACATTTTGCTGAGTGACCCAACCTGGTTCAACGGCAACCGGACGATTCGCGCCTGTTCTGCCAATGCCTGCAGGATGCACTGACGGATCCACCAAACGGCATAGGAGATGAATTTAAAACCCCTCGTTTCATCAAAACGCCGCGCCGCCTTGATGAGCCCCATATTTCCTTCGTTGATGAGATCCTGAAGGCCAAGACCTTGATTTTGGTATTGCTTGGCCACAGAGACAACGAACCGTAAATTGGCTTTGCACAATTTTTCCAGCGCCCACTGGTCACCCTGCCTGATGCGTTGTGCCAATTGAACCTCCTCGTCCGCCGTGATCAACTCCTCCCTGCCAATATCCTGAAGATATTTATCCAGAGAGGCCGTTTCACGGTTGGTAATCGATTTGGATATTTTTAGTTGCCTCATGCTAAATTTACGAATATTTGCATTGACATTCAATTCCTTATAAGAATCAACATTAAAATGAACAGCAATTCAAGTTACAAAATATTAACGTGATTTCCAAATATTATTATCCTTATTTTGAACAATTCTTATTAACAATATTTATTCCGTATAAAACAAGACAAGATAACGCCCCGGTCAGTTGCTTCAACGGCAAGTTATAATCCAATTCCATAATAGGCTCTTAATCCATTGGGGTAAACTCCCTCGATCAGCACTCCTCCATCACGGCGTGTCAAAGCCTCCTGCAAATCCTGCGCTGTTTTCACGGGTTGACGGTCAACGGAAAGCAGGATGAATCCCGCTTTTATTCCTGCACTTTTTAATTTCCCATTGTCCAGCCTGGCAATTTTAAATCCATTGTTGATGTTGAATTTTGCTTTTTCGTTGGCCGACAAGGCCTCAAATGTCGCACCATGAATAACCATCCTGTCTTCCCTGACATAAGCTATTCTGGTATCCTCACTGATCAGGGTCACCGGCAATTCAAATTCCTGTCCTCCCCTGACTACCGTAACATTGATTTTATCTCCCGGATTATGCTGTGCAATCATTTCCATCAGTTCCGACTTTCCGTTAACAGGCAGGTTTTGAATTTTCATGATGACATCCCCATTTTTTATTCCTGCCTTATCTGCAGGTCCGTCTTTCACAACATCATCAACATAAATTCCTCTCAGATCGGTAATGCCTTGTTCCCGGGCAAACTGATCATCAATTTCCCGATAATACACGCCGATGTATGCACGTTGGATCTTTCCGAATTTCGTAAAATCTCCTACTATCTTTCTGACAATATTCACCGGAATAGCAAAGGAATAACCGGTATAATAACCCGTTCCGGAGGCTATGGCTGCATTGATCCCGACCAATTCCCCCCGGGTATTGACCAGCGCCCCGCCACTGTTTCCAGGGTTGATTGCAGCATCTGTCTGGATAAAGGATTCGATGGCTCCGCGAGATCCAAGGATATTGATGTTCCTGGCCTTGGCACTGACGATCCCGGCAGTGACTGTGGAGGTAAGGTTAAATGGATTGCCCACCGCCAGCACCCATTCTCCAACCTTGACCTCATCCGAGTTGCCATAGGTCAGGAACGGAAGCTCTTTTTCATCAATTTTAATGAGCGCCAGATCCGTGCTGGGATCAGTACCCACAATCGTGGCCTTGTAAACACGTTTGTCGTTCAGGGTCACTAAAATATCGTGGGCTTCCTGCACTACATGGTTGTTGGTCACGATATATCCGTCGGGAGAAACAATCACACCGGATCCCATGGCTGAATAGGGAGAAATGTATTCCCGCGGCGCTGAACGCTGTCCGAAGTTGAAAAACTCGAAGAAATCATCGTATACCAGACTTTTCTTCTGGAATTCAGATTTTATATGCACTACCGCATGGATCGAAAGAGAGGCAGCCGCCTCAAAATCGGGCAGGTTAAACGGGGCTTCCGGCAGATAATTCACCTGGCGAACAGGAATGTTCTCAGGTCTCGAATAGGAATATACCGGTTTATTTTCAAATGCTTTGTACAATCCGAGCGTAACAGCTCCGCCAATCATGGCAATTAAAAAAATCCCAACTATCTTTTTCATAATTCAAAAAATTAAACAATTCTTCAATCTTTTTTCAAAACGTCTTTCATTTGTTGATATTACGATTGAGCTTGTTAAAAGATGTTAAGCCCATTGTTAAAAAAAAGTTAAACTATTTTCCGATTTCCTGTATTACCTTTTATCTCAATGACGGATTAAGTATAAATATGATTTCGCAAAAACCTTACCATCTAAACAACAATACAATGAACGGAAAACTTACCATAACCCTTGTCATCGGCGGATTGTTCCTGGTTTCAATGACAAAAAGTCACCGGGAATCCCTCTCCGAAAAGTATGCCAATCATGATTCACTGACAAAAAAAAGTCAAAATGTCAGCATCGTTTTCTGGAATGTCGAAAACCTGTATGATCCGTATGATGATACCACGACACTGGATGATGAGTATACATCGGGTGGTTCGCGGCATTGGAACTACCGGAAGTTCCGGACAAAAGTTCAGCATCTGGCCAAAACGCTGTTGGCGATCGGAGGGTGGCACCCGCCGGTCATTGTCGGATTTTGTGAAATCGAAAACCGGTATGTCCTGAATAAGCTGATCTACGATAGTCCGCTGAAACCGTATAAATACAAGGTGATTCAATATGATTCACCCGATTTGCGCGGTGTCGATGTGGCATTAATCTACCGTGCAGAGCTTATAAAACCACTGATCAGTAAAGCTGAGCACATCATTTTCCCTTTTGACACTTTGGTCAGGACCCGGGATATCCTGATGGTAAAATTTTTGATGCTCCCTTCCGACACGTTGATCTTATTTATCAACCACTGGCCTTCGCGTCGGGGAGGGCAATTGGAATCCCAGCCCCGGCGCGATTTTGTTGCATATAAATTGCGAACCCTTATCGATTCAATACAATCGCTGAATTCCCGATCGAATATCCTGATCATGGGTGATTTCAACGATGAACCCGAATCAGAAAGCATAAAAACCATTCTCAAAGCCAGGCAGGATACGGTAAAGCTTAAATCCACAGATTTGGTCAACCTGATGGCTCCCAGGATCCACAAGGAGGGCACCCATAAATTTCGTGGCAACTGGGCTATCCTCGATCAATTCATGGTAACAGGAACCCTTTTCCTTGGGATGAAAGGATTGACCGCGTCATATCAGGATGCGGCAATAGTCAAATCATCTTTTCTGGTGAAGGAAGATGACCGGTTTTATGGAGATAAGCCCATCCGGAGCTACAATGGATTCAGGTATGAAGGGGGATTCTCCGATCACCTGCCAATCCGGTTGGGGATAAGTAGAGAAAAGCGATGAAGGATAAAATGGTTGAATGGTCTGATTTATCAGCTCCAGACCCCGGCAATTTTCGTTGAACAGAACTTGCAATGGCCATTTTTCAGGTGGTTGGCAAGAATGGAGTATCCTTTGCGCTCGATGATGCTCTTTTTGCACGAGGGACAATAGGTGTTTTCTGCTTTTGAACCCGGCACATTGCCGATATACACATACTTAATGCCCGCTTTGATGGCAATTTCGCGAACTTTGTTGAGAGTGGCTTCCGGAGTATAGGGAAGGCTGGTCAGTTTGTAGAGCGGGAAAAACCTGCTGAAATGAAGCGGGTTATCATCAAAGCCGTTATTAAAGAGCCAGTCGCACATCTCTTTGATCATATCGAGGTCATCTGTCCAACCCGGCACGACAAGGTTTGTGATTTCCAGCCAGACGCCCTCCTCCTTCAATATTTTCAAGGTATTCAGGATGGGTTGAAGGCTGCCTCCATTCAACCGGGCATAAATCTCCTCACTGAACGATTTGAGGTTGATATTGGCAGCATCGAGGTATTTGCTCAGGTCGCGAAGTGGTTTTTCGTTGATGTAACCGTTGGAGATCATCAGATTCTTTATTCCCTGGGCACGGGCAAGTTTCGCCGTATCAAAAGTATATTCGTAAAAAGCAATGGGTTCTGAATAGGTATAGGCAATGGATTTGCACCCACTTTTTGCGGCCTCCTCGACCACGCGTGGTGGCAATAAATCCATATTCTGAGTATTCCTTGGACTTTGCTGTGATATCTCCCAGTTTTGACAATTCAAACAGGCCAGGTTGCAGCCTGCTGTGGCAATCGAATAACTGCTGGTGGTAGGCAGGTAATGAAACAATGGCTTTTTCTCGATGGGATCAATGTGCCTGGAACAGGGATTTCCATATGCAATCGTGTATAATTTCCCCCCACTGACCACACGGGTACGGCAGATGCTGTCAAGTCCCTCTTTCAGGATGCAATGATTTGGACAAATCTGGCATTTTACCCCTTTGGGCATAACGGTATAATAGGGTGATTCCTTGCTGAATTTACCCAAATCTCCGGAAGGAGGCGAATCAAAATTGTTCATTGCCAGTATTTTTTTTGCAAAGGTTTGTGAAGCGTCAATCCCCAAAGCCAATCCACCCAGACCCGCCAAGCCCTGTCGAAAAAAATCACGCTTCGAAATCTTTTTCAGTGGTTTCATTTCATCACAAAGTTACATTTTTTTTATGCCTGAAAAAAAGGATAAAGGCGCTTATGGTATTAAGCAGTGCCAGAAACATCCCGGTACCGATGATCCCCAGAAGCGGGAAAAGAAATACTGAAGAACAGAATGCACCGAAGGCCGATCCGATCAAATCAGCGGAATAGTTACCGGAAATCCTCCTGGATGGAGCCAGAAGAGAGATTCCTGATGCAAGTCCGTACTCAAGTCCAACCAGTATAGCCACGACCAGTGTCGCTGCTGCAAGCGTGACCTGGACAAACCAATCGGGGAAATGAGAGCTGCTCAACCACAACAAACCAAACGAAAGCACGATCGAATAGATTGCAAGTACCAGTTGAAGTATCACGTAATATTTGGGTTGCGGACGAGGAAATATCCGGTTGGTGAGCATGGAACCCAAAGCCAATCCCATCATGAAGAGCATGATCACGACTCCCGCCATCTGAAAAACGTATCCATAGGTCACCTGAAGTGCAACAAGGATCAGTATCTCGCCCGAAGCAGCCGTAAACCCTCCGGTAAACAAACCCGCGTTAACGGGGTTCAGGGTGAAGGCTGAAAGCAGGATGATCACCAAAAATATCAGTCCGACGATCCAGAGATTATCATGAAAATAACTCAACTGGAACTGGAGTTGATACAAATAAACTACCGGCCTGAAATCGTGATTTATGGTACCCTTACGCTGAATGTTATTCAGGATGTATGAAGAGCGCTCCTCCATCTGACGGGTATCGAGATACCAACCATTCACATAGCTGGTTGGAATATTTTTTTTCGCGATCATTCCCGGGATATCGAGACTCAGGGAACGATCAGAAGCGAGGAAGTAGTTCTTGCCGGCCGGGATCACCGAAACATTCCTGAAAACGCTGGCCAGCGTGCGGTAAGTGGCAGAATTCACCTGACCGGCCTTCTCGCTTACGTACTGGCTCGAGGTGGGCAGACTCATCGAAATGACCGCTCCCGGCCTCAACCGCTGTTTCAACTCCCTGAAAAATTCCAGGGTATAAAAACGGTTAACCTGGATGGTGGATGGTTCAGGCAGGTTGATTAACACGACATCGTATTTATTACCAGTGGATTTAATAAACCGCCGGGCATCCGTTTCAATGATCCTGACAGAGGTATCTTTTACAAGTGTGGAAAAACGTTTGGCGATCCTGATCAACGCCGGATTCAATTCAACATAATCCACCTTCAGGGGATGGTACTTCAGGATCTCCTCCAGTGCCCCCGACAAGCCTCCTGAAATCATCAGAACATTTTCGGGTAGAGGATGCTGAACCATGGCAAGATGCACGCTCTCTTCATTGCTGATCACATTCCCGGAAGAGAAAAGCAGCATCCCGTTCTCGTAAAAATTCAGTTGACCCTCGTTTTCTGTGATGACCACCTGTCCATAAGGTGTTCCCTTGCTTGACAATACCTTCTGCCCACGATACAACATTGCTTCCGAAATACCGCTCCAGTCGGGAAATATCAGCAGGGATAACAGGACAACAGACATCATTGCCGCAATGACCACCACCGGTTTCTTTTTCTGGATAACCGCGTAGGCGACGATGAGTGCCAGATAGCAGAAAGCCAGTATACTCAGGCTGTCGAAGGCATTGCACCACCACAAAAGAATAAAATTCACGATAACCCCGGAAACCAGACTCCCCAATGACTCAAAGGAGTAGGCCTGCGGAATGAAGCGATCGTTTCCGGCAATGACCAAACGGACGCTCAGGTTAGTGAAAAGATAGCCATTGGCCAAACAAAAGGGCAATTGGATCAGGAACGAGGCATAGATAATTCCCCACAAACCAACCATGCTGCCATAAGGGAACAACATGACTTTCAGGAGATCCAGCTTGATCAGCATCAACGATGGAAGAATGGACAAAAGGAGCAGCAAAAACAATATGAATGATGAGGGATTGCTCATTTTACCAGTAAACCGCCCGAGCCACGATCCCATGGCAGTCAGAAGCAACCAGGTGGATAACACTATACCCAACACAAGTTCATTTCCATAAAATACCGACAGAAACTCACGGATCAGAAACACCTGTGAGCCGATGGATAAAAAACCAAGAGCAAAGAGGGCTAAACGGATTGCATTTTTAGACTGCATGTCGTACCTTTACACTGAAATTCATTCAAAGTTAACAAAACAATGCGGACGTTTCTAAGGTGTATTTTACTTATGGGATTTATTTTCAATTTCAATCAGGGGTGTTCTCCACAGGACAAATCCAAACCCATTGACCGGAAACCGGCGGCCGCGGGGAAATTTTACCCGGGAGATCCGGCCGAGTTAAAAAAAATGTTGGCCGATCTCTTTTCCAAAGCAAAACCCCATACCGTTCCACACGTGCTGGCCATCGTATCGCCCCATGCCGGCTATGTTTTTTCGGGGCAGGTGGCGGCCAGCAGCTATAACCAGGTCGATCCGGATAAAAAATACGAGAACGTTTTCGTGATCGCATCCAGCCACCAGGTCTCCTTTCAGGGCGCTTCCATCTTCAACCAGGGCGATTATGTCACTCCATTGGGGAAGGTTCCCGTCAACCTTCAACTGGCCAATAAGCTGATCAGTGAAAATCCGGTATTTGTTTTCAACCCGGAGGCCGACCGGTCGGAACACAGCCTCGAGGTTCAGATCCCTTTTCTTCAGTACCGGTTGACAAAGGGTTTTCAACTCGTTCCCATTGTTCTCGGAACACAATCTGAACAAACTTGCAAAAAGATCGCTCAGGCGCTCAAGCCCTATTTCAACGAAAAAAACCTGTTCGTTTTCAGCACCGATTTTTCTCATTATCCTTCTTACGCCAATGCTGAGGCAGCAGATAAGGCCACCTGCGATGCTATCGTGTCCAACTCTCCGGAAAAATTATTGACCACCCTGGCGGCATACAAGGATAAAAACATTCCCAACCTCGCCACAAACCTCTGTGGATGGACCTCCATCATGACCATGCTTTACATGACCAGCGGAGATCCCTCAGTCAAAATAATTCCAGTTCAATACATGAATTCAGGGGATGCAATATATGGAGATAAGGCGCAAGTGGTTGGATACTGGTCGTTGGCCGTATCGACGGGCAACGCGGCACCAAAAGGCAACAGCGATTTTCGTTTCACCCGGGCGGAAAAACTTCAATTGCTGAATATTGCCCGCCACACCATTGAAAATTACCTTCGTGACGGTAAGATACCCACCATTGATGTGACCCGTTACTCTGATAATCTGAAAATGCATGCGGGCGCCTTTGTCACCCTGAAAAAGAAGGGTGAACTGAGGGGCTGCATCGGCAGGTTCAGCGCAGATATTCCCGTTTATAAAGTCATCCAGGAGATGGCTGTTGCATCGGCCACAGAAGACAACCGCTTCAGCCCTGTCACCGCTGACGAACTCCGGGGCATTGAGATCGAAATTTCGGTATTATCCCCGATGAAAAAGGTTCAGTCGATCGATGAAATTATCATGGGAAAGCATGGCATATACATAAAAAAAAGCTATGCCTCCGGAACATTTCTACCCCAGGTTGCTACTGAAACAGGATGGGGGAAGGAGGAATTCCTGGGACATTGTGCACGCGACAAAGCCGGCATCGGATGGGATGGATGGAAAACTGCAGATATTTACATCTATGAGGCCTGTGTTTTCTCCGAGAAAAGCGTCAGCGAGCACAGAGATTGACGTAGGGACAACGCTCACAGATCGTCAGATCATCCGTTTGTGAGAAGGGTTTCGACAGATCGTAAACATTGGCCAAAATAGTCCGGATGACCTCCTCAAACCGGCCGGTTGAAGCCAGGTTGAGCAGGGAGGTTAACTTTAATGGATCGTCCCCCGGCACAGTTACCGGCAGAAAACCTGAATTGATCGTTTTCAACGAAACGATGCCGGCGCTCGCATTGCCGGGAGTGTGAAGATTGCGTACAAGCAGATAACCATACATCAGCAACTGGAAGCCAGTATTGAGATCAGGGGTTCCCGCAACCAGGTCGTCCCAATCCTTCACCTTTACCTGTTTTGATTCGGTAATCCCTGTTTTGTAATCAATGATCTTCAACCACCCGTCAATGTTGTCCACACGGTCGATGAATCCCTTCAGTCTGACTTTTAAAATACCATCCCGGTATGGGATCTGAATAAAATGTTCAACATACTTTTCAAGGAAAATAACAGAAATTGTTTTTTCAGACATCTCATCAACAAGGCGGATTTCCGATTGAAGAAAGCGCTTTACCAACAATTTTGCCACGCCGACAAGCAGCAAGTTTTTCCCACAGGCAACATCCGATCCCTTGAATTTTTTCTCAAAAGCCTTATCAATGGCTCTTTCCGACTCATTTTCAAGATGGTGAAGGATATCCATTGTAAGAACCTGGTTGAGGCAAGGTTTATACAGTTTATGCAGCGCCTCATGAACCGCGTTACCCAGTATGGCCGGATCAATCGTATCGCCAACATCGTCAGGTTCCTTTATGCCCAGAATTTCACCATAGTAGAATTTCAGCGGGCAGTTGCGATAGGCATTCAATGAAGTGGCAGAGAATCCTTTCACGGCTTTTTCTTCAAGCAATGCCACTGTTTCTGCAATTTTTGGAATATTGATCGCCGGAATTGGTCTTCCTTTCAGAGGAGGAGTGGTCAGTATTGATTCATGAATGGAAATCTTCGGATTGTATGCAGGGAGTTCGTGAGCGATCTGCCTCAGGAACCTGCTGCGATCACCGCCACCAAGCTGATCCGGCTCTGTATTGAACAATATCCACACATGCTGCGCCCGCTGAATAAGGCGGTAAAAGTGATAAGCGTAAACAGAATCCTTATGGCGATATGTCGGGAGGTTAAAGCTCTTCTTGATGTCATATGGAATATAGGAGGCATTGATTTTACCGCTGGGCAGCAGATCTTCATTGCAGGAGAGCAGGATCAGATTTTCGAAATCGAGGGTGCGGGTCTCTAACATCCCCATCAACTGTACTCCTTTGAGTGGTTCACCATAGAAGGGCAAACTGGTACTCCCGACAACCTGCTGGTAAAGCTGATAAAATGCAGGAATCTGAAGACCGGATGGGAAATCCGCCAGCAAATTGTTCAGCTGATGGACGATTTTAGAGAAGGCGAACAGGTATTCCAACTCGAGGTACCCTGTTGACCGGGAGGAGTTATTTTCAGCAGCAGTGGAAGTTTCATCCTGTTTCATGACGCCAATCCTGAGATTCTCGATCATTGCCATGAAACTGACCATGACATCGGCTGGCTTATTCCATGGGGTCAATATGGAATCGAGGAATGCCAAATTGGCTGCAAAGAGTCCTGTTTTTTCCTGTACAATATCTTCGATCCCTAAAAATATTTTATGTCCCTCCCTGATTTTCCCGATGGTTTCTTCAAACATAAAATGATTCCCTTCCATCAGCGCCCTGGCCATCAGGTGCACGTATGGATGCTGGAGCAACTTCAGCACATCCTTGTAATAGAATTTCCGGATGCCCTTTGAAGCGAGATAAGTAAACTGTGAAGTATGCAGGTGAAGTTGAAACACTGTTTCAAAGAGACCGGCCAATGGAGTTTGCTTCAACGGTAAACCTGCCGTGATGTTGAGTGCCTCCACTTCATCGGGGATGGAGTTGAGCAGGGGAATCAGTAACCCCTCGTCAAGCAATACAACTGCTGTTTTTTCATTGGCTTGTCCCTGCAAGGCAATCTGTTGCAGCAGGTTGCCGCAATACTTTACCTGCCCCACCGGATCGGGGGAAGCGATGATCTCAATCGTTTTATCGGTAGTGGAAAAGTCATCAGAGATCCAGCAAGGTTCTTTCACCGGCCATTTGCGAAACCAGTTTCGCAGAAAATCCCCTGCCTCCATCTGCCTGTTGTCAAGGTAATACCGGTCGGAATCCCACAGTAACGTTGCCAATCCATGGTTTCGTAAAGTGTCGATGATCTTCTCTTCGGCCAGGGTCAATGCATTGAAACCGGCAAAAAGGATATGGCTCCAGGCCAGTTGCTCTTTGACTGTTTCAATATTTTCGGCTGCATGCCGGAAAATGAGTCCCTGGTAGGCTTGGTTTTTTGACAACAAACGGCGGGTAAGATTTTGGTAATATGGGTAAAGCGATTGATAAAAATGAAGGTATTTGGTCTCGAATTCAGTAAGTGGCTGGTTATCGAGATTCCACAACGAGATGGCGCGGGCCTCTGTAAGTGTGGAAAAGAGTTCTTCGGGATCGGCCAGGTACCGGTCAACCTCATTGAAATCGCTGAGCAGTTGCGGAGCCCACCTCAAAAACTCCTCAAATGATTGCGCTGTCTTCTTTTCTATTTTACGATGAACTTCGTACAACTCAAACAGCAACCGCAGGTTTTCCACCTCCTGCAACCCACTGATCTCCCCGATAAAGTCTTCAATGGAAAAAATGGTAGGGGCCCAGGTAACCTTACCCATATCATCGGCCAGGTACTTCCGCAAAAACAACCCGCTTCGCCGGTTAGGCAGTACAATGCATAAATCTGCAAGATCGCCTTTAAATTCGGAAATGAGGTATTGCGCGGTTTGCTGGAGAAAAGGTATCATGGAAATTTGCTCATGCGTTAGTTTAATTTTTCATCTTTCCCATATCCTCCCATATGTTTCCCTCTTCCAGATAACCCAATATCTTCTGTTCCCGCGCAAGACGGAGGTAGAGATCGGTCAGGGAAAATTTTCCCTCCTCAGTGATCAACGGGAATACATCCGGATTGATCACCTGGATGCCGCTGAAAGCAAAAGGTTGAAATGATGGTGAGTTGCGGGTTATCCGCCGTTCCCCGGATTTCCGGTTCTCCCAGCCGCAAAGTTGCATATGGTCGTCAAAAAGCAGATAGCGGGATGTTTCCCTGTTTCTGACCGCCAATGTAACGATGGCGTCGTTCATCAGGTGATATCCGGATAATTCCAACAAGTTGAGATCCGAAAAAATGTCCACGTTCCTGATCACGGCACACCGGCATTCCTGAAAAAACCAACCGGTTTTTTTCAATCCACCGCCTGTTTCAAGCAACTCCCCGGTTTCGTCGGAAATGGAAATCTGTAAACCAAAATTGTTATGCTGCTTCAGGTAGTTGATGATCTGACCGGCAAAATGATGAACATTGACGATCACATCCTTGATGCCTGCCGTTTTAAGATGGTCGATGGAATGCTCAAGCAAGGTCTTTCCATTCACCACAAAAAGCGCTTTTGGATGAGCATCCGTAAAGGGTTTAAGACGTGTTCCCATTCCCGCCGCAAGGATCATTGCCCGCATAATGATTTTTTGAATTATTGAATCGCTGAATTTTTACCCTCAAGTTTTGGTTTTGGATTTTGATTTTCTATTGTTGTTCCAAATGTCGCAGTAATACCGTTACCTGGTTTCGTTCCAGCAGGTACCGTGCCAATTCCTCCGCACAATATACTGAACGGTGCTGGCCTCCGGTACAGCCAAACGCCACCATCAGGTTCATAAAGCCACGTTCGGTGTAGTTCTTCACGCTCTGATCCACCAGGGCAAATGTGTGGTGAATGAATTCATCCACAGAAGGTTCTTTTCTGAGAAAATCCACCACAGGCTGGTCTTTGCCTGTAAATTGGTTGTATTCCTCAAATCTGCCGGGGTTGGGCAATGCCCGGCAATCGAATACGAATCCACCTCCGTTTCCGTTCGCATCAACAGGGATCGTTTTTTTATAGGAGAAACTTTGAATGGTTACCGTCAACGTGGAGGTTCCTGTCGGGCCATGATGGAATGCCGGGTTTTCAATCATCCTGTCAATGACCTCCGTCAAGCTTTTCAAACCAAACCCGATTTCGTTGTGTTCGCGCATGTACCGAAGGTTTCTTAATGCAAAAGGGATGCTGCGAAGGAAATGTGGCTTGTTTTCATAATATCCCCTGAAACCATATGCCCCGAGTGCCTGAAGGATCCGGATCAGGGAAAATCCATGATAATAGTTAAGAAATTTTTCACGATCCAACGGAATAACCTGTTCGAGCTGATCCATGTAAAACACGAGCAATTCCTTCCTGACCTGTACCGGAATATCCGCCTTGCCATCGGTAAGCAGCGAGGCGATATCATACTGCAGCGCTCCTTTACGCCCCCCCTGGTAATCGATGAACCATGGCTCTCCGTTCAAAACCATGATATTTCTTGACTGAAAATCACGGAACATAAAAAAGTCCTGATCAACCTCCATTAAAAAAGCCGTGAAGTGAAGAAAATCATCCTCCAGCAGCTGTTCATCAAAAGGGATTTTTGCCAGTTTCAGAAAATAGTATTTAAAATAATTCAGATCCCACATCATCGACTGCATGTCGAAGGCTGCCCGGGGATAGCAAACAGAATAATCTAGACCCTGCCCGGCCTTTACCTGGAAAACCGGCAGCCAAGCCAGTACCTTTTTATAGATTTCAAGAATTTCTGCCGGAAATGGATTGTCCAAAGAGCGTTTTTCGGTCAGCAATTGATACAACGTCACGTCTCCAAGATCTGAAAGAAGATAGATCCGCTTTTCGGGTTCCTCTGCCAATACCTGTGGCACAGGTATTCCTGCCAGGCTAAAATGGTTGGTAAATGAAATAAAGGCAATGTTTTCGCGAACATCGTCGTTGTGTACCCCAATCACCGGGGGCTCCTTCACACCCAAAATCCGATAATAACTCCGGTAGGAGCCCGAGCCTGGCAATTTCGTTACCGAAACCGGCGAAACCCCGCACCAGGATTCATATAACCGGGATAGCTTTTCAATTGTGTGGGACATGGTGTAAAAGTTAAAAGTCAAACTTTTGTCATTGCGTGGCCGCAGGCCGAGGCATCAGGCACATATCAATCAGATTCAACAACTCACCACCTCAATCACCGGTTCCAGGTATACCAGTTTCCGGTCAATTCGCCGATAGCCCATTTCAGCAAGGTACCCGGCATAGCGGATGAGCTGCTCTGCGTGACTTTCCCTGCGACTCCCGCTTTTATAATCGAGAACGGTTACCAGGTCATCATCAAAAACGATCCGGTCGGGACGGTAAAAAGAACCCTGGGGAAGCAGGATTTCGGCTTCGGTTTTAACCTTGACATCATCACTGAAAAACCTTGAAATCCGGGGATCATGAATCACCGAATTAAGGATCTTCTCCATCTTTTCACGGTCGCTGTTTTCAATAAAGCCGGTAAGGGTTGCCTTTTCAAGCGCCGCGGGAATATCCTTTGCCGTTTTGATCCATGAAAGAACAGTATGTATCCTGTTTCCCCATTCCGATCTCCTTGCAGGATGCTCTATATCCCACATCTGTGGCGCCCTCCTTCTGATTTCAATCGCATGGTGCCAATCGCTGCTGATCACATTCCCTGGAATGATGGTATCCATCTCCTCAGATCCTGCCTTTTCAACATGGGCTATCCTGTTCCCAAATTCATAAGCGGATTGATCCTCTATCCATCTATCCAGTTTCTTTAAATAGAATTCAAAAAACATGGGCAGGGAATCGATCGCCTCCTTTTTCTTTGACGGAAATTTGGTAAGGATATAGAGCCGCTCCTCCGGTCGGGTCATGGCGACATAAAGCAAGTTGACCAGGTCAAGCATCGATTTTTGCTGCTCATCCGAAAAAAGAGATTTGAAAACCGTTGATTCCATTTCCTTGTCGCTTCGCAGAATCGCCGTTTCAAGTCCTGAAGCTACCGTTCGGTCCAGGTCAACCCAAAGATAGGTTTTGGTGTTTTTCCGGGTTTCCTGGGCAAAAGGCAGGATCACCAGGGGAAATTGCAACCCTTTGGCTTTATGGATCGTCATCACACGAACGGCATCAATCCCTTCCGGTACAACGATCGATAGCTTGGCGCTGTTCTTTTCCCACCAGTTTAAAAATTCAACTGTGCCGGAGGATATTTTCGCCGTAAACTTCAATGTAGCATCCAAAAAAAACTGAAGGTAGGGATCCGGATCGGCATTCAGTAAAAATGCACGGATAAGGGTTTCACAGAGGTCGTAAACCGGCAATATGGCAAGATCATCCCGCATGGATTCCCAATCATGGATATGTTGAATCCGGTTGTATTTCAGGAACTGTACGATTTCAGCAACGACAATTTCATTCCGGGGTTCATAAATAAACCGCAGGAAGGCAATGATAAACCGCACTTTGGGGGAATTGGCGACGAGCAGCGATTCGGAAGATACCACATCCATTCCCTGTTCCAGGAGAAACCTGGCAATGGCGCTGGAATTCCGGTTGCTACGGCAAAGAATGGCCATGTCGTGGAAAGAGAAATTATCCTGAAGTGCCTCCCTGATTATGGATACTATTTTGTTCAGGGTGACCTCTTCATAATTCAATTCTTCCTCCTCGCGTCCAAGAAATTCGAGACGGATGAAACCACCCCTATTTTCCGGATTGAATGACTGTTCCAGTCCGTCATATATCCTTTCTTTTCCCTCCTGGAGCACAGCATCGGCGATGACCCGGAAAAAGCGGTTATTGAAATCCACAATTTCAGCCTTTGAACGGAAATTCCGGTCGAGGCTGACCTGTTCAAAATGACGTGTCAACACCTGCTCACGTTGTCGTATAAGTGGGTTCACCTTGCTCCCGGGTATTGCCGGCAAGGCATTGAATTGCTCCACATCGCCGCTTCGCCAGCGATAGATGGCCTGTTTCCCGTCTCCTACCACGAGGTTAAAATAGCCCCCTGCAAGGGCGTTTTCAATAAGCGGGATGAAATTCATCCACTGCAGGGCAGAGGTGTCCTGAAATTCATCAATCAGGATGTGTTGGTATTTTTCCCCCAACCGTTCATAAATAAAGGGAACCGGCTCATTCATCACGATACCCGCGATCCTCGCGTTGAATTCCGAAATATGTACAATGTTATTCTGTCGTTTGAAATCATGAAGTACCTTTTCAATTTCATTCAATACGGCCAGCGGATAGATGGTTTTAGCCAGCAGTTTCCGCAGGAGATAATTGGGTTTATGCTTTTCCAGCTCTTCACGCAGTTTTTCAAAAATATTAAGCAAGCCGGGTTTGATGGCTTCCATGTCGCCCCTGGCCGACATGGAAGCCTTGCCCGAAAACCATTTATCCTCCTCAATGGTAGTCAAAACATAGGAGTTGGGCTCCAACTTATCCATCCGCCCTTCGGCAAGGTTGCGGAAATATTTCCAGATGCCCCTCTCTCCCTGGAAAAAAGCCTCAGACGGAATATCTCTGTCCACGATCAGTTGCACAGCTTGAAGGGCAGTTTCCTGAATATTTTTCCCAAATTGCCGCATCCTCATGTGAAGCTCTTCGGAAATGGAATGAAACTGTTCCAGGGAAATATTTTTCAGCTTACCCATCCGTGTTTGTCCCTCTTCCTCCAATAATATATGGGCAAAACTCACGAGAATGTCGTCTATGTTCCACCCCCGGTCTTCATCGAGACGTGTTTCCAGAAACCTCAAGAGAAGTCTGGTCAGTTCTTTATCCTCCCCTACCCGGTCCAGTAGCAGATCCACTGCCGTGGTCAGCATTTCATCGGCATCCAGTTCCACGTTGAAATTCACCGGTAAACCGAAATCATGGGCAAATGTGCGAATGAGTTTATGCGAAAAACTATCAATGGTCCCGATGGCGAAATCGGAATAGTTGTGCAGGATCATTTCGAGCGCTTTACCGGCATTCCAGATCAGCTCATGACGCGACAGTCCGGTTTGTGTAATGAGCAGCGGCATCAAGGTCCCAGTGAACATGGTTTCCGCCGATTGATCTCCTTTGGATATCTCGGTCAGCGCCTTCAGGATACGTTCCTTCATCTCATTGGCCGCTTTATTGGTGAAGGTGATGGCCAAAATATGTCTGAAATCGGAAGGTTCCCGGAGAATGACGCCAAGATATTCTTTTACCAGCGTAAATGTTTTGCCGGAGCCGGCAGAGGAGCGATAAACGGTAAAAGACATTGTACTCGGCGATTAGGAGTTTACTGGTTTTTGATGATCTTGCCCAGGAATCGTTTTCCTCCCGCTTTTACTTCAACCACGTAGGTTCCACTTACCAGGGGCGACAGATCCACGTTCATGGTTTTACCCCGGGGATGGTATTCCTTATCAAGCATTGTTTTGCCCTGGGTTGAAAAAAAAGTCACTTTTACCGATTTATAAACATCAGGTAAGGTCACGAAAACCATCTCGTGCGCTGGGTTCGGGTATAGCTGTACTGGAAATGCAGGTTCTTTGGGCTGTATCGACAGAAGGCTTCTGGCACTGTCGCGGTATATTGCCGTAACCAATCCCAATTCGTGAATGATCTGCAACACGGGTATACCGGTACCCTTGGCCAGCCATTTATATTCGGTGGTATTTCGGATGAAAGGAGTTCCCGTTTGCAATGAATCGATATACACACTGTCATGCTCGATCAACGTCGATTTCACCCGTAGGGTTTGAAAGGTACCGAACGGCGTTTGAAGGATTCCCCAACCATCTGCCTCGCTGTTTCGCTCCCTGCGCGAACTGAGGTAGGCTACTCCCGGGAGGGAAATTGAAAAGAATGAGATGGAATTCCAGGTTGAACCAGCTGTCAAGGGAAAGGCATAATGCTTATCGGGAACATCAAATTTTCCGGGAATGGGAATCCCCTGGTAGGAGATCGCTCCTCCGAGATCTTTATAGCCCTCAACATCGTTTTTATAATAGATGAAACCATCGGTCACCATTACCCCGGGAAACAAGCTGCTGCGGAGAGGTGAGGCCAGGTTCGTGGTGATATTCGGAGTAAACCAAAGCCAGTAAATCTGCGGCGTTTGGTTAGGATTGACAAAAGAATCCACCCGCTGGGTCAACGCCTCAAGGGAACGAAAATCCCAGGTGGTATCCATACCGGTCAGGGTGTAGTCAACCGGTACAATTGTTGTGAGGCTTACCCGAAGGCTATCCCCGGGATGCGGCATATCATTGTTATCAATGATGATCTGCGATCTTCCGATCATGGAAATCGCCATGATCAATACAATGGCTAGTACATTTTTCATCTTTTCACTTTTTATTTTCATTGTCCGTTTTCACCTTTTTCTGCTTCTTGGCAGGAGTGAACAGATCCTTGAAATTGGTGAACTCACGTTTGAAAGTAATCCCTATTCCCTGGGTATAAGGCGAATTGTTGTTCAGGATATTCAGGTTATTGGTCCGGTTAAATAAATGTCCCCACCACCTGCGGTTCTTCGTCAATGCATACTGGATATTGATATCCCCAACAATGGTACTCCCTTGTTTGATGGTGGCATTGCTGTATGAATTCATTCCAAAAGTGCCATCGATCAGCAATCGGTCATTAAAAAACTGGGTGGAGACCCCTACATCAAATTCCTGAGAGGTGCTACCGCTGGCAGGACGGTAGTTCATGCTCAGGTTTACATTCTGGGATAACCCCGAAAGCCAACTATTGATCTGATTGGTGACCAGCGACATGGATGCAGAACCCACATCCACCATCGGGCCGGAAGCGGCAACAATAGGTTTAAACTGGTTCATTACCATAAGATAAATGACCTGTTCCGTCATTACTGATGCATTGTTCGTATCAATGGTGGAGTAAACCAGGTCTTTTATACTTTGTTCAACATTGGGAAGATTCAACCCGAATGACATGTCGGGATTCATGAGTTTTCCACTGAGACGGATCACGCACTCAACAGGAATACGTATTCCCTGCTCCTCCTGGTATGAAGTAAGTCCTTTCAGAGATGTTTTTGTTTTGTAAGTGGCGCTCAGTGAAATGGAGGCATCTGTAACGTCACCGGTCCAGGTAATCCGGCTTCCCTCCTTGATTGACATGGGAAGTCGCAGCAGGTTTTTCAATTGGAAAAGAAATGATCCTTTGCTGATCACATAACTTCCCGACAGGGTAAATGGTGTTGTTGGAGTCAAGCCTATAAGAAGGTTCCCATTCCCGGAGGCTTTGATATTGCCCAACTGGTCGGGAAAAAAAACATCCACAACGGCATCCTGGTTAACCTGCAAAGCCAAATCGAGGGATAAACCTGTACTGGAGGTTTTTTTTATCACTTTAAAATGACCAAGGGAATCGGATTCAGGAGCCTCAAAGATGATAAAATCATTCTGTCCGATTGATTGGGTCACATCAATGGGAATGACTACATGTGTATTGCCACCACTTTTGGCCCTGACCTGAATGGAAATATTATCCGGAGGTCCGGTTATGTCAACTGTTCCGCTTCCCCTCGCTTTTCCATAAAAAACAGGGTTTTGTGCACGGGAGTTATTGAAAGCCGCAAAATCGGTCAGGTTGATCTTTAATCCCAGACGCATATCTTTGAAATGATGATGCGAGATCTGTCCGTTCAGATAGGCCTTGTGCCCCAGGGAATCGTAGATCGGAATGTTGTTGAATACAAATGCATTGGTATCAATCCTTACGACATCAGCAATGGAATAGGGCACATTCAGATAGGTGATCGCGAATTCAGTCCGCATGAGATTCAACTGTCCAAGCATTACCGGTTTTTCTGGTTTCCCGGTAATTTTCACATCGCCGGAAACGAAGCCACTGAGGCGTGTCATAAAACTTTTCACGAACGGGTTCAGCATTTTCAGGTTCAGGTTCTTTAATGCCAGGTCAAAATCCAAACGGGGATTGGCCTTATCCATGAATAAACTACCGGTTAGGGAAAAGGGAATATTGGTTCCGACGTTGCCGGTATAAATGATCTGCGAATTCACATCGAATCGCGATGCCAATGCATCATATTTGACCTTAAATGTGGCATCGCCCAGGAGTTCCCTGTTGAACTTGAATTTGTCTATCCTCAGGTCAGATAACAAGGTGATATCCCCATAAAAATTTGAAAGGTGTACAATTCCACTAAGAATCCCGTCAACATTGATCTGGTCATTCCCAATAAATTTATCTGCCTCCGAAATATCCACTTTGTTGAACCCGACATCCAGGGTATCAAATGGAGATTTTGAAATCGCGCCTTGTATTCTCAGGAATTGGTCATCCGACAGGAATGCGAGGTTTTTCAACAGGATCGAGGAGGTATCAATGACAACAAGATTTCCGGGGTCAATTGTCCACAACTTTTTATTCAGATATACATTGAAATTTTTCAGCTTCAGATTGATCGCGGGCGTATTTCTGAAACTGGCATAGCCGTCAAATTCACTACGGTTGATAAGATCAGTAAAGGAAATCTTATAATGCAGTGTATCGTGCCGGATATTCGCCACCAGGGTTAACGTATCAAGCCTCACCTCAACAGAATCCTGAGCCTTCTTTCGTTTCATGAAAAACTGATCGCAACCGGTCCGGATAAAAAGGTTGTCCTTTTTATTCTCAGCATCAACATACCAGTTCTCAAAATCAAGCCCGTAAATATCGAGAAGCGGTGAAGCGCCTTTCATCGTAAGGCTTCCCCTTTCCTCATTGTAGTCCCCTTTCAGGTATGAAGTGGGAGCGATCTTCACGAAAGGAAGAAAAACCGCGGTAACTTCATCCGTGTTCTTGAACCTCACCTCGTATTTCATCACCTGGTTGGTTACCGTTTGCAAACTCAGCAACGAATCGTTCATCCGGAAGGATGCAAGGTAGTTTTGAATGAAGGTGGCCAGCGACGGGATCAACTCCCTGAAAGAAAAATGCCCACTGACATCTGCATCCACGAAATCAGAATTCAGATGGTAACTTTTCCCCTGCGCCGTATCCTGTGAAGTTAACAGGGAAAAATGATCCATGGTGATCTCTTGCGCACCCTGGGTGTATAGCGTGTTGTTGATGTTGATAGAACCGTCGATGTTATCGAGGCTGTTCCCCGTAAAATCAACCTTGAGCTGCGTTGAAACATCCATCACCGAATCCCAGTCCAAAAGGTTCAGTTTGAATAGCTGCATCCGATGCACCCAGGCAGTAAAATCGAAGTTCGGCAACGAATCTCCGAAATCAACAAGTCCATTGAAATCCAACCGTATGTTCGGATCATTGACAACGAGTTTCCCGCTGTACTTCTTCTCCGCGAGAGAGCCGGTAATATCGAGGTTCGTATAGTTGTACCTGTTAAAAAAAACCGAATCCACATGCATATTCACGAATACCCGGGCATTTTCTTCGGAGAATCCGCTTCCGTTGATATCGGCGCGAAGGCTCACGTTGCCGATGTATTCAGAAGATCCGATCAACCGGCCGATACTGAAGTTTCCCATGTCGAGTTGTCCTTTGTAGCCAATTACTGGGCTGCCTTTTACCTTCTTCAGGGTAAGGTCGGTGACTATATTACCAAGGTTTGTGGTGAAGCGTGCATTGGCCACAAAATCATTGTAAAATCCGGTGAAAAAACCTTTGATCCCCACCACACCTATATTTGAAAGCACTCCGGGCAAAAGAATCTGATGCATATCTCCCGGTATAAGAAGGGATTCAATGTCCTCCTTGGTAGAATTCATTGCCTTAATATTCATGTCGATGAAGGTTTCCTCAACATTCGGAAGTCCAAGGGCGGAGATATTTCCATAGAAATAGGTGTTTTTCCCAAAGGCAAAGCGAAAATTCCGGGCCTTGAAATTGGCAACGGTTCCCTTGATGTCGCCGGAAATCCGCAACCGATCCTTCATCACCAGTAACTCCGGTGCGAAATACCCGATATCCTGAAGGTCGAGATAGGATGGCTGTATCTTGGCCTGTATGGTGACCTTATTCAGGAAATCATTATAGCTTCGCCATCCGTCATAAAGAAAATCAAAGGTCAGATCCAGGTCGGAATTGTCGGTTAGAATTTTCAGGTTGTGCGCCTTGAGGAATGCCGGACTTACCCTGAATTCACCACTCAGCGAATGAAGTACAAATCCACTTCGCTCTTTGGCAGAAAGCCGCCTGATCGTCGCGTTGATCGTATCGCCTTCAAAGGTAATCCCACTGATATCAAGGTCGATATCCGAAACGTCGATATTCGTATAATCCATTCCGGCATCAGCTACCGGGTTGTTTTTATCCTGGAGATGAAAACGGGTCTCCTTCAGAATAACCCTTGAAACAGAGAGATCCCATTTGGGCGACGGCGTTGTATCAGCTTTCTCAGGAACAGTATCTTTAGATGTAAAATAGTCAATGATGAACTGAAGGTTCAGGGTACTGTCACCCTGATGGGTCAGCAACTGAATCGTGCCTTTATCGATGAAAACCCTTTTTACATTCAGGATATGTTTCGAAAAGCTGATCCGGCCAGGTTGCAGGCCGAGTTCACGGGCCGAGAAGATCACCTCCTTGTGCAGGTCAAGAACAGAGATATCCTGAATAACCAGACCTTTTTTGAAAGAGAGATCAAATCCGCGGATCCGGATATCCGATTTCAATTCATGCGAAAGGTAATTGGCTGTCAATTGCACCGCAAAAGTTTGAAAACCGGTGCTGCGGAACATGCTATAGAGGGAGATCACAATGGAAATTATGATCACAAGGAGGTAAAGCAATATTTTCGCGACGGTTTTAATGGTATTTTTGCATTTGATTATGAACGTTTACATCCTTGGTATCGAATCATCCTGCGACGACACTGCAGCAGCAGTCATCGGGAACGATGTCATTTTATCCAACATAACAGCGGGCCAGGATGTCCATCAGAATTTCGGAGGTGTTGTTCCCGAACTGGCTTCCCGCGCCCACCAGCAAAACATCATTCCCGTTATTGAAACGGCCATTGAAAAAGCAAATATAACGAAAAAACAACTTTCCGGGATTGCTTTTACACGCGGGCCTGGATTACTGGGATCATTGCTTGTAGGAACCTCTTTTGCCAAAGCTTTTGCCCTCGGACTGAACATCCCGCTGATCAGCATCGATCACCTTCAGGCCCACATTCTCGCCCATTTCATCCGAAACCAGCAAAGAACAAATCCTGTTCCGAGATTTCCTTTTCTTTGTCTGACCGTTTCAGGAGGACATACCCAGATTGTGCTGATCCGTGATTATTCTGATATGGAAATCATCGGTCAAACCATTGATGATGCAGCGGGTGAAACTTTCGACAAAGCGGCAAAAATTATGGGAATTCCTTACCCCGGAGGACCGCTCATCGACAAACTGGCCTCAACCGGCAATCCCAAACAATTCACCTTTGCCAAACCCAACATCCCAGGGCTCGATTTCAGCTTCAGCGGGCTGAAAACATCCATTCTCTATTTTCTGCGCGACCGGCTGAAGGAGTATCCTCAATTCATGGAGGTCAACAAGGCCGATCTCTGTGCCTCCATCCAGGCTGTCATCGTGGATATCCTGATGCAGAAATTAAAAACAGCTGCAGCGCAAACCGGCATACGCGACATCGCCATTGCCGGGGGCGTTTCTGCCAACTCAGCCCTTCGCAAAGCCATGGAGGAGGCCTCCGACAGCCAGGGTTGGAATATCTTTATCCCGCCCCTCTCCTATTCCACCGACAATGCCGCCATGATTGCCATTGCCGGCTATTTCAAATACCTGAAACAGGATTTTGAAAGCCAGCGAGCCACCCCTTATGCCCGGGGAGCCAAATCCTGCTGCCAACAAGATCACCATTGAGAAGGCGCAGGATTCAAATGAAGAATTCTAGGTTTCCATGAATAATACCCGGAGAGAAATAATTAAACAGGTGATAATTCCTGCTATTCCGGGTAAACGATCGAAATCGTCTCAAAGGAATAATTTCCCTGGGTTCCGGCTATTTTAAAAATGGCATAGGGGGTGACCGTGTTGCCCTGGTAATCAATGTTGCAGTTCCCACTTGCTCCCTGGTAATCAACTCCACCGTTCATACAGGCATGCTTGATTGAGTTCCATCCCAGCGATGGCATCACCGGGGTATCTCCTGGATTTCCATGTGAAACCTGCCGGATCCAAAAGGCCGATCGTTCCCTGAAAGCAGCCATATTCCCTGTCCCCATTTCAAGAAGTGTTTTCTCAATGGCCATGGCATAGATGTAACCGATATCAAAAAATTGAGCATTGTACGAAGCTACCTCCTGTTGATACCTGTTCATCAATGCTGTCCGGAAATATCTGTATGGCGCTGTCGTTGTATCGGCAGCCGGCATTGCCCCGAAATTTTTTGGATGACCGTTCACCTCCCCTACCATAATTCCTACCGGAGCATCAAACACGGTCTCAGTATAAAAGGCATCACACAGGATAAAGGTCGTGTTGATCAGTCCATTTCGATTGTTCACCTCACTTAAACGGGTAATGAATTCGTTATACACACCGGGATTCAGCATCGAGAGAAGAATGGCGTCAGGATTGCCTGCCAGCAGCTGATCAAGCTTCGCGAGATAATCGGGATCTCCGGCAGAAAAAAATACTTTGGTTGAAGCACCTGTGCCAAAGGCCTGCTGAAACGTGGCAGCGAGGTCAGATGAATAAATGTCTCCCTCTTCAACGGCAATGGCAACACTGGTAATCCCATATTCGAGGGCTTGGTCGGTCAGCACATTGGCCTCAAAGGCATCGGGAGGGCAAAGCCGCTGGAAATAGTGCGATATGCCTGTTAGAAATCCGCCTGTCGATGCACCCGAAATGACAGGATAATGCCCGGGAATGGCAACCTGCTCAACAACCCCTTTGGAACATGAGGAAAAACTCGTGATAAAACCAACGAGATTGTTTGATGATGAAATGATATCATTGGCAGCTTTAGCTGCCATTTCTTCCCGGTTACCTCCTCCCGAGCTTTTTACAACCAATCTAATCCGTTGTCCATAGCCCACTCCTCCCGATTCGTTGATGGCATCGATCGCCGTGCGCAATGCTCTTTCGCGCAAAAGACCTTTTTCCTGATCCATGGGAAGGATAACCCCTATCGTGAACGATTGAATGGGTACAATGGGAGTGTTGCTCTTTTTGCATCCTGAAAAAAAGATGCCAGAAACAAACAGCCCCATCATCAGGAATTTGCAGATGTTTCGTGTTCTCATGGTAAATATTATTGATCCCAAAATTACATGACATTTTTAAAATTGTTGTGATTTTTCAAAAATAAATGAGCTGTGTACAATACCTTTGTCAACTTATTGCCCAATCTTTACCATTCAAGGATAACCTTTTGTCAATGCCTGCTTCATCTGCGTTTTTTCTATCTCTTTGAACGATGTCCTCATGAAAAAATCTATCTCATTCTTGCTCCTCGCCAATCTCATCCAGATGTGTACTGTTTTTGCACAAACCACCACGCCCATCCTGACACTGAATACGGAGATGCATTCTGCTGTCATCCGAAAAATTCGCGTTGATGCTGCCGGAAAACTGATATTAACCACCTCCTGGGACAAAACTGCCAAGTTGTGGGATGCCGAGACCGGTAGCCTGATCAGGACTTTTCATATCCCCATGGATGCCGGAAATGAAGGCAGCCTTAATGCAGGCGCCATTTCGCCCGACGGTGCCCTCATCGCAATAGGAGGCTGGACCGGATATACCTGGGATAAATCCGTATCGGTTTATCTTCTGGATACCAAAACCGGGACAATGATCAAACGTTTAAAAGGTCTTCCGGAAAGCATAAGGGATATTGAATTCTCCCCGGATGGTTTATTTCTTGCTGTCGCCATGGGATCCGACAAAGGGGTAAGGATCTATAAATGCAGCAGCTGGGATTTGCATAAAGTTCTTACGGATTACAGTGATCACTGCACATCCATCTCTTTTGATCAGTCTGGTCGAATGGCAACGGCCTGTTATGACGGCAAAATCAGGCTCTATTCCAGATTGTTTGCACCCCTCAAAGAGATCCGTACCTCAAAAGAAAAGTATCCTAATTGTGTCGCCTTTTCTCCCGATGGTTCATTGCTTGCAGTAGCTTACCGTGACGCAGGCCAGATCCAGGTTTTCAACGGAACAAACCTGAAATTATCGTTCGAGCCCGATATCACCGGCACCAACCTCGATGGCCAAAGTTTGGCGCTTGCTGCCTTCTCCGGTGATGGGAGCCAACTGCTGGCCGGATATTCCTATTCAAAAAAAATCGATGGCAGGATCTGGTGCCAGATCAGGATTTGGGATAATAAAGGGGAGGGTACATTCCGGGATTATCCGGCAGCTCAGGCCGGGGTTATGGATATCTGTCCAATTCCCGGTCAGTCTTTTCTCTGGGCCGGGGGCACTCCCGACTTTGGACGGATAAATACGGACGGCACACCGGTATTTAAAAAAGATCCTGTAACCAATTATTTCTGGGGAAAAAAAATGAATTGGAATATCCAGGATGCAGCCCATTTCAGAATCAACAAGAATGGTACTGTTATCGGCATCACCCCGACCGATAAAACACCCATTACTTTTTCGGTTGACACCCGCACATTTGCTCCATTAAAGTATGAGGATGGCACATCTCCCACTGATCATCAAGCCAACATCAAGATCTCAAATTGGACAGGATCAAACGAAACGAAAATCAACGGAAAAAAGGTTACCTTTCTGGCTGATAACGAACGATCCTGTTCCGTTGATCTCTCCAATGACGGAAAAAATATAGTTCTCGGGGGAGACTTCAATATTTATTGTTTAACCCCCGATGGTGAAAAACGATGGGATATTCCCGCCTATGCCGGCACCATTTATGTCAATATCACGGACGATGGAAAAACACTGGTCTCCGTCGGTGGTGATGGCATCATACGCTGGCACAGCATGACCAACGGAAAGATCCTTTTTTCTCTTTTTCTGCATTCCGACAACAAAAGATGGGTATTGTGGTCTCCCGATGGTTACTTTGACTGTTCACAGGGAGCCGACGACCTGATCGGATGGCATGTTAATCAGGGACCAGCCAAGGAGGCGCTCTATTACCCCGCCAGCCAGTTTTTCGAGAAGTTCTTCGTGCCGAATCTGGGTGCACGGCTCCTGGCTGGCGAAAAAATTACCGCTTCGGATGTCAGCATCACCAGTTTCAAATTACCCCCGCTGGTGAAGATTACCTCCCCCAATTCCGATGTGCGCGGATTTAAACCCGTTAACAGTATCATTCAGTCTGAACTGGCGACCATTGAAGTAACCTCTGAAGTCACTGACCAGGGCGGTGGCATCGATGAGATCCTGATCTACAACAATGGCAAACTGGTTCAAACAACCGGAAAAAGCTTTAAAAACGGAGAGCAGAAAGGGGCGAAATCAACCAAAACCTTTACGATAAACTTATCAAACGGCGAAAATAAAATCAGGGTCACCGCCTTCAACCCCCAGCGCACGGAATCCATTGCCGATGAACTCAGCATAACCTATACTGGCAAGGAGGCTGCAAAACCCAACCTGTGGCTCTTTGTCATCGGGATCAACCAGTATAAAAATGCCAAATACAACCTGAATTTTGCGGTTGCCGATGCCCAGGGGTTCAAGCAACAGTTGGAGCAAGGGGGAAGCGGAATTTTCAGCGGCATCAGAACTGTTTTCCTCACCAATGCAGAAGCGACAAAACCAAGGATTTTACAGGAATTCAGCAACATCAAGGCCGCAGCGAAACAGGAGGATGTCTTTCTATTTTACTATGCGGGTCACGGGGTCATGAGTGAAGAACAAATCCCGCAATTCTTCATCATTCCCTATGATGTGACCCAATTGTACGGCAATGAACAGGTGTTGAAAAAAAACGGCATTTCCGCCAGCGAACTCAAATTCCTGTCCACCGAAATCAAAGCCCAGAAACAGATGTTCGTGCTGGATGCATGCCAGTCGGGAGGAATGACCGGAATGCTTGCTGCCCGCGGAGCAGCCGAAGAGAAAGCCGTCAGCCAGCTTGCCCGCAGTACAGGAACCTATTGGCTCGCCGCCAGCAACAGTGAACAGTTTGCAAGTGAATTCACCCAACTGGGACATGGAGTATTTACCTATTGCATCCTGGAGGGCCTTTCGGGAAAAGCAGATGGACAAAGCGATAAAAAAATAACGGTTCAGGAACTCAGTACATACTTGCAGGATCAGGTTCCTGTCTATTCAACACAGTACAGAGGTTCGGCACAATATCCCAACACCTATGGATACGGACAGGATTTCCCGATCATCATGGTAAAATAACACATTGAATCAAATTATGCCCTAACCTGTCAATTGCGGGTTTCGTGATACCGGATTCCAAAAATTCCTTATCAGATATTAAGGATGTGAAGGATATTCAACGGGAGATTCTGCCATATTTATACCACCTGTGCAACCCTGACATTTGCTTTTCTGTCTTTTATTTTGTATTATTGTCCAAACAGTTCTTTTACATTTAAATGTTGAATTATGAAAACCATTCTCAGTATTCGACAATCCGGAAAAAAACTTTACCTTTTTCTGGGCACCCTTGTTGTTGTTGCCACGTTAACAACATTCTGCAAAAAGACTGACAGCAATTATGCACCCGTAACGCCCGATAATCCTCCTGTCCCGATAAATACCGACAAGGATCCATGGCTCCAGGACCCGGCCATCCTGATGCTGACTTCAGGTGAATCCAACTCCAACGCGCCCTTTCTTCCATACCGGTTGTACGCAACGGAATATCCGGTTTATTCCGGGGGAAAAGGGATACAGGACAAAGGTACAACCGCGACAGTTGTAAAAATTTTCTTCAAAATCATGAATATTTATGAGAAAATGTCCAAAAAGAAGGATTTCAATGAGATCACGAACAATGTCCAGGAAATCATCAAACTTGATCAGGAAATTCTGACCGGGATCAATGCAATCCAGGTACAGCTTCAATTGATGAAAGTTGACATCCTGAATTACATTGCAAATCTTACCGTTAACCAATACATCACCTCAATTCAAACGGCCTATAACACAACCTCGCCTTCGGGTTTACTCTATTTTTCACAATTTGCCCGGGATATCCAGAATGGTGTGCGGCCGGAATCGGATACGACACTTCTGCGTGAACAGTCCCAGAATTATATCGATGCCATCTATAAGTACCATAGTCCGAATATTGTTGAATTGATCGCCCAGATCAACAGCCAGATATGCCCATCGATAGGGGGTACGAAACAGAGTGTTCTGAACCAGTACACTGATCATATTTTACTAAACCCTGCAACCAATTTTGACAACCAGCTTGTGCATCAGCCCGAAAATATCATGAAAAGCTATTTATTGCTGGAGAATTATTTCCTGCACCTGATCAATGCCCAGCATCAGGGGGCGATCATCATGGGGAACATATACAACCAGGTTGACACTACCGGGCGAACCTTTAGTAACTATCTGAATGGCACTTTCAGGCAATTTATTTCTGATGAAACCGATATGTTTTTATTGATGACGGATAAACTTGCAGTTAATCTGGTGGACTACCGGAATCTGGATATGTTCCTGGATGATATTCAATACCTGAATACCGGGATCCAGTATGACAGTCTGTTCAGGGGAGTAATGGCCAGGTCTCGTTTTGTTGCAGGCTTGTTGCGCTCGGCCGTTAACCTGGATCCCATCGGCTATGGAATATCAGTTTTAATTCCAGCACGGTATAATGTCAGTGGCGATATCAATCCAAATGCACTTTCCATGACCCATAACGGAACGCCAATCATCGTGAAAGTGGACGGATTCGACGGATCAGATGGAATACCAGGGGTCTTTCCCTACGCATACTGGCAAGGAGGCAATACGGTGAGACCCGACAACCGCTGGTTCGTCTACAGCCACACACTTCCTGTTTCCCAGGTACCGGACGGCACAAACACCGTCATTCTGGAAAATCCGCCATGGCGCGGCACCGGATTGGCAAAGGCCTATTCATTGACCGGAAATTATTCAGTCATGTATTACAATCCCCGGCATCCTGATCCGACAAAAGCCACACCCCATCCTACTGATTCCAATACCTACAAATTCGGTTATACCGCGCTGTCGTGGCGCTTTGGCGACCTTCTGACCATGCAGAAGACCACCAATGCTCAAAAATTGCCCAACACCTGGAGAGATACACCCAGCATGACCTATGCACAGCAGGAGACCAATCCCATCAGCATGTGGCAGCTGGACGATTCCAGGTTCAAATGGCAGAATACCGGATATATCGATCATTTTCAACCATTGGTTCCAAGTGATACAGCCCCGCTGTACCATCACAAATTTGACCCCCGGGGTCTCTTTTCGCCTTTGCACGATGGATTCAAATTTTTTATGGCACAGGGAATTAGCAAAGATCTGGTCATCAGTCCAAGTATTCCCGGATCTGCCAAACCACCTGTTTTCTTCTTTACTTCAACAGGATTGGCCTATAATACCACCGGTGCCGGCAACACACCCTGCCATACCCAGTTCTGCATGTTCCTTGGCGGATTAGGGAGTTTCTCTGCCTCTCAGAATATTCCAAATAATCTGTTCAATATTCAAACCACAGATTTTTCAAGAAATTATCCATCATTTAAACAATCCGGAATTTCTCCGTTCAATGCTTCATCGGGAACAAATAAATTCACCATTGCCTGGGAACTTGCTGTGGACGGTGCCTATAAAAGACCAAAGGGATATGATAATTTTCTCCCCATGGTTGACTTGTTTATATACGGGCACATGGTGTACCAGGGAAACTATGATATCTTTACCAAATAGGCCTTACGGAAGAATTTTAACAAGAACCGGAACTTGAAAATCTCCTTGTGGACTGAAACAGATCTCACATTTTCATGTGATTGAGTTTCATTCTCACATTTTCATTGCATTTTTCAATTGATCTGGTTATTATTGAACACCATCCCATCAAATCATCAGGCTCCAAACAGTCCTGGCGATCCTATTCTTTGATTAGTTTTCCGGTCGTTATATCGCCCATTTTGTTCTTTATATGATAGATATAGCAACCTGATGGAATATTTCTGAAATTGACAATGCTTTTATATTCATTCAGCTCAGCGGTAAAAACCGATTCCCCCTGGAGGTTATACATGGTCAGGGATGCCTGACCGGTCAATTCATCCACCACGAGAAAATCATGCATGGGATTCGGATAGAGAAAAACGTTGAGCCGAGGATTTTGACTCTCTTTAATGGCTGTATATTGTTTGGATTTAATGTCAAGCAAAGCACTCTCAATGATGGTCAGGTTGTATGGGATTCCGGTTGGCGGAAGCGTGTACCAGCCATTGGCAGGGCCTCCCCATCCAAAGTTAAAATGATAGAATTCATCGGTGTTGTATCCGTCTACAACCACGTTATGACCACCCGATCCTGTTGAAACAAGCAATCCGAGATGAACTGGAAGCGCTACCTTGATATTTTCAGCGATCTGACTGTTCAGGGTGGTATCATCAGGATAAACCAATCTGGAATCAGAAAAGCCGAACCGCTGATAGGCCATCGCTGCCTGCTCCATCCCGAAAGTACCCGAAACTGAAGCCGTGTAAACCTGCTGAGCTGCGACCCCGCATGCAAAGCACAAGGCAGCTTTCAATGAATTCGTAAGGCTACCACTATCCTGGAAGGTTGATTCAAGCGTATCGAGCCACAGGTTCAGGGTATCAAAACAGGGAAAACCACGCGTCAGGTAGTCATCGTCGATCATATAACTGTTACCTGCCCCATACGAATGGTAGTAATCATCGCCGGCGTCGAACCTGGTTTCATTGATCTCCCTGTGATAGTTAAGGATCTGAGCCATGGCAATGGCGGGGCAGCCGGCAACACTCCTTGAACCAGCATTCAGATCCATCGGGCACATCGCGTTGTATGGAAAATTCTGGGTCCAGTTGGTATAGAGCCAGCCTTCAGTGGGTGTTGTCCCTTCCGGTGGCCACTGACCGATCAGGATAGCCCTGGAATTGCCATCAAGAAAGGATGACCACCTCCGTTGAATCTTCATTTGCATCGAACGAGAATAATTGAGCGATGCCCGGATGCGTGATTGCAAATCAGCTGCAATGATCTCTTTCAGTGATCTCTCTTCCGCAACCGGCAGATCAAAGGTGTTGTAAACCGCATAGGCATATACCGGTTCGATCTTCTCCGAGGCAGAAACGATAAGAAATCCCGAGGGTGAAAAGCGGAAAAGATACGCCACTGTTTTACTGCCGGTATCCATCATCGATTCGTAACCGATCAACCTGTTTTCAGGATTTCTGTTTTGCATGTATGAAATGGCTGCCTGTTTTAACCTTTCCGGGGCAATTGCCTGGACTATTATAGACTGGAATGTCCATAATGCAACAAAAAAAAGAATAATTTTTTTCATGGATTTTATTTGAAAACGTGATGGTGATTAAAACTGTTCTGCAAATTTCAAAAATATTTTTATACCGCGACAATTAATAATTGCAGAGTCTTTCTTTCCGATTGCGATAAAGCTTGCTATTCCAATTCAAACATTCGGTAAAACAGCCCATCACAGTCAGCAGAATACATTAAAGACTTACAACCAATCTTCATCTGGTCAATTTCTCAAGCATTTTTTTTGCCTTTTCATGTCCAGGATTAATCTTCAAGCCACAACGAAAACAATCAGCAGCTTTATCAACACCTTCACCGTTGATTATCCCGATGAACTCCTCCTCGGTGGGAGGCGAATCGATCTTTCCTTTGCGTTGTATCTCCCACTGTTTTTTTCCCAACGGATCCGGTTCCGGGAATGCTCTGGAATCATTTCCATTGCTTAATAAACTATTTCCACCGTTTTAACAGCTCCTTCGGGTTCCAGCAACCTGATCCGTGATGTGGTCCCCAGGGGTTGCATCACAGTTCAACAACGTTCAATCATCGACCATGAAATTCTTCCAGGCGATTAATGCGGGTCACCGGTAAAACAGGAAATGATCAATCTTCATCAGGGAAAACCTTCCGATGAAAGAGAAAGCAGCAGCAGGTTGACGAAGTAAAGTTTTTTTTTCTAATTTGGTCTTTTAAATCCACCTCTATTCTTGAAACGGAAATCAATCATATTTTTCCATTTCATCGCCTGGCTGTATATCATATATCCGGAGTTTTCCGGATTTTGGCTAAATCCGGGCAATCTCGAACCCCTCTATTATTATCTGCTACCCGCAAATTGTATCCTGCAGATAATCAGTTTCTACTATTTCTTTTTCGGATGTCATTATCTGATCGCCAACAGGAGAAAAAAATTACCGGGAGTAATTATCCTGGCATTTTCTGTTTTTCTGATATGGTTTTTCCGCATCATTTTCTATTATTACTATGACACCAAGATCATCGGGCTCAATATTCCCGGAAATTTTCCATTTTTTGCTAGACCACTTGTGTTGATTGAACTTCAATCGACCTTCATTCTTGCCGTGTATGCGGTTTTATTCCGGTTGTTCTTCGACTGGGTCAGTCTCCAGCGGCAAAAAGACCAGTTGCTCAACCAGAATCAGGCCAGTGAGCTTGCCCTTCTGCGCTCACAAATCAATCCTCATTTTCTGTTTAACACGCTGAATAACATCTACGCGCTGATCGGGAAACAACCGCCTGAAGCCCAGGCAGCGGTCATGAAACTTTCTGTGATCATGCGTTATATGCTCTATGAATCGGCAACAGACAAGGTCATGCTGGAAAAGGAATTGGAACATCTGAGAAGTTTTATTGACCTGGAGATTCTCAGAATTCGCGATACCTCCTTCGTTCAATTCACCGTTAAGGGGACACCTGGGGACAAGACGATTGAACCCTTTTTACTCTTTCCGATAATTGAAAACACATTCAAACATGCAAACCGTGAGGTCTCTTCACCCGGAATTGAGATTATTATTGATATGACCGGTAACGACCTGATCCTTTTAACACGCAACCATATCCTCTCTGACCATGAAACAGATGACAATGAGCCGGGAGGATTGGGAATTGCCAATGTAAGAAGAAGACTGGAACTCCTTTACCCCAGAAAGCATGAGCTAAAGATAAACGAACATGACAATCAATATTTTATAACCCTGAAAATCACCATCTAAATGAACATTCGTTGTGTTGCCATTGACGATGAGCCGTTGGCACTGGAAATCATCCAGGATTATTGCAGTCGGATTCCCTTTCTGGAGTTGCTCAAGGTTTTTGATAAACCACTCGACAGCATCGAATTCATTAAAACCTCACGGGTTGACCTGATATTTCTTGATATTCAAATGACTGGCTTTTCGGGAATCAACCTGGTTCATGCATTGAAAAAACCACCGCTGATCATTTTTACGACGGCCTTTGATGCCTGGGCAGTTGAAGGATATTCCCTGGGAGCGGTCGATTATCTCCTGAAACCGATTGCATTTGAACGATTTGTTAAGGCCGTTAACAAGGCTTTCGACCACATGAAAAGGAATGAAATGACCCAGCACCCGAATCCGGAGATGAAAAGCATGTCAATCAACGACCATTTCTTCCTGAAAACCGATCACAATCAAAAAAAATTGTATTTCACCCACATCCTCTATGTTGAAGGATATGGGGATTACTGGAAAATAATTACGAATGAACGATCCTATCTAACCCAGATCACCCATAAAATGATCGCCGAAATACTCCCCCCCGAAAAGTTTTTCAGGGTCCATAAATCCTATATCGTGGCGTTGGATAAAATAGACAGCATTGATGGCAATCAGATTCACATCGGGGACAGAACCATCCCGATCAGTAAAACATATAAAGGGGAATTCCATGCTATCATAACCAAAAAGACCCTCAAAGATAAATATGACAAGAAAAAGCTTAAGGGCTGAACATTTTCAGTTATCCGTAATCATTGCTGAAATCAATATTTTTGCCACCTCCCCATGAAAAAATATTGGCGGGATAGTTATTCGATGTGAAATCAACCGGAAGGAACCCCTGGGATGCTATGTATCCTCTTCTCGGGGCAAGAGCAGGAAAAATGCCATTGGTTTTATCGCTGGGATATTGACCTACTCTTTTGACGAATCCAGACAGCGTTCTACATTTGCCTCAATGGAAACGGACTTTCCATTCCGTTCCAGGGATAAAATACGTACCTCACCCGGGTTTCCCCTCAGCGCATCAACAACTTTCCCCATGGTGGCTCCTTTGGTTTTGAATCCACCGATGCCCATCAGCATATCCCCGGCTTCAACTCCTTCCACCATGATCTTCCCGGATTTCCCGACAATCCCGACAACCTGGTAACTGCTATCGGCGAGTTGACGAACCGACAAACCCACTATATCCATGTCATGTTTATCCGCCTCCCTCCCTTTTTCAAAGTAAATCATGCTGTTGATGTAATCAATTTCAACACGAAATGACATGAGGGCATTTGGTCCGATAAAACCATCAACGGGTTTCGCGGTTTTCCTTGAATACCATTCTCCCAGGGTAGGTCCATCGGCCGAAAATTTCGGAACGCCAACCATTCCGATATCCATGAAAATAACCTGACCCCATTTTATATCAGGAACCCGCATCACCAGGAATTTTTCCTCCTCCGGTGGCCACCATCCCCACATGTTTGCACAACCTGCAGTGCCAGTCATTTCGGGCCATCCGGGATGGATGGTTGAAAGTTTTACAAGTTTATCTTCGGAAACGAAGCTGTAGGAAGCTCCATTATCCAGGGCAAAGCTGAGACTATCTCCTGCAATGACAGCATCCATCTGAACAATACCGGTTTTCGGATGAATGTTCACTTTGGAAGGAATTCCGCGGGGTTTCGTGGTGCCGGGAGTGGCAATGGTGAGCTGCTTCTTCGGGTAATCAAAGATCACCTGGTATTGCATGAGCACCGACGAGGGCAGGTTAGCGTCGTTGTGCATCGTGGTGAACAACCAATGGGGCTGATACATCACCTTTGATCTGACTCCGGTCAGATTCAACACTGTACCGCCAATGCGGATGGCCTTTGGCGTCAGCACCTCAGCATTGGATCTCCCTCCTGTTTTCCCCGATGAAGGGAGATCAATACCCAGATCCCGTGCAAGGGATTCATTCATAAACAGGTCAGGATTCCCACTGTCAACCCACAAACGCACCTTTCGCCAGGAACCGTCATCCCGTTGAATCTCTGCATCAACCAGCATCCGGTTATGGTCAAGTACCACGGGGACAGTCACGGAAATCACTTCTTTTTCACGGGATGCTGCACCAAAGATCAATGCACATCCTGTCAATGCAAACAATAAAAATAATTTCATAGTTGTGAAGGTATAAGGTCATCTTTAATATCCTGCAATCCGGCAGAAATAAGTTTAAATTCATTTAAAAGTATATCCATTTACCTGCCTGCTCCAAATGTTTTCGCCAAGTTTCTTCCTATTTACGATATTCCCGGGAATCTATCTGTTCATTCTTCTGCCGGTTCAGTTTACCCAAAATGTATATTCATCTGCTCAGGCTGACCCCGGAAAGGATTAACTTCTCATCGCAAACTCAAGATTCAATCTTAAAAAAATGCAGGCGAACACACCGTTATAGTTACATGGCTAACTGTACTTAAAAAAACCGGGAATTTTGATTAAATATCAGAAAAATCCTGTGGGTTACCGATTTCAGTTGAAAATGAACAGGCCACAGGGTAACTTTATCATGCTAAAGATTTTCAACTATGAAAAAATTCCGTAAACTTATCATTCTGATGATGTTGCTGATGACAGCAAGCAGTGAAGCTCAAACCATTAAGGCATTGCTTCTGATGCCAAATAAGTACGGTGCCAATTATTTTCTCGACCGGGACGATTTGGAGAATTTTGGTTGGGAGGTGACCACTGCAGGTGTAACAAGTACGGTTATTCCCTGCCAGGATTATGCAGGCCCGCTGGGTTGCCCGATAATTACCGTTGATGTATTGGTTTCACAAATTCAAAACATTACCGATTACGACATCCTGGTTGTTCCTTCGGGTGGAGGGGGCAATAATTCGTGCGGCAATCTGATCAACAGCCCCGAAGCGCTGCAATTGGTCAGGGATGCTGTTGACTCAGGATTGGTAATTGGCGCCATGTGCTCAGGAGTAAGAGTGTTGGCCGCGGCAGGTATACTCAACGGTATCCATGTTACAAGCAATTTACGCGATAGTGTGTACTGTACGAATGCAGGGGCCATCCATGTTGGAATATGCGCTCCGCCGGTCATTGACGGGAATATCCTGACCACCTCAATAGGCGATTATTACCATCATCAGAATACCGAAGCATTGATGAGTGTTTTCAGCGCGAACAAGAAAAAGAAATCATCTGAAAATTCAATTGCCGGCTTAAAATCAAATTCCATTTATTTGCAAACACGATCACCAAAATTCGACTCTTTGATCATTACCACTTTCGGAGGTGAACTTGCTGACGGAGGTCGCTCTCTTTGTAATACCAGCGATAGCGGATATCTCGTTTCAGGTTTTACCTACTCTTTCGGTGAAGGATATTCGGATGCCATGTTATTGAAAATTGATGCCAGTGGGAACCAGCAATGGGTAAAAACAGTTGGTGGCGGCCTCCCCGACTTTGCCAATTCAGCGATAGAGACAGAAGACGGGCATTTCGTGGTTTGCGGATATACCTATTCCGCTGGCGCCGGAAGCGCGGATGTCCTGGTGTTTAAAACCGATGCAGCAGGGAATGTAATCTGGTCAAAAACATATGGCGGATCAGGTTTTGAAACTGGAAAATCAATTTGTGAAACATCCGACGGAAAATATCTCATCGCCGGTTATACCGAATCCTTTGGCAATGGTAAAGACGACGTATACCTCATTAAACTTGATACTGCAGGAAATCTTTTATGGCAGAAGACCTATGGAAATATCGAATCGGATATGGGAAATGCCGTCATCGAATCGTCGGATAGTTCCTATCTCATTGCCGGTAATGCTGGAAATCGCCTTCCATTTCCAGGTCTTGCGTGGTGGGGTGACCGGGATGCCTGTTTACGCAAAGTGGATGTAAATGGAAATCTGATCTGGGAACGACGATACACTCAATCCAGCTATCAGCAATGGGGCAACGCTGTGACCGAAACATCCGATCAAAATTTCATGATTGCAGGCAATAATGACATAACCAACAGCGAATTGCTGAATGCTTATCTCATAAAAACAGACTCGACGGGATTGAAAAAATGGTCAAAAAGTTTTGGAGAAGGCACCTATTACGATTATGGAAATGGAATTTCACCAACATCCGACAGTTGCTTCCTGCTCTGCGGGACCACCAAATCAGTTTTGAATGGGAACGATGTGTATTATATCAAAACTGATCGAAATGGAAATATCCTCGATAAAAAGATAATTGGACTGGAGGGATTTGATTGGGGAAATGCCGTTTGTTCATCCGGAAAAGAGACCGTCATCGCAGGATTGTCGAATTCATACGGGAGTGGAAAGTATGATATTCTTTTTATCCGGTTGACAGAAGTCGTCTCTCCTGGTATTTATCCTACTAATCGGACTGAATCATTGTCGAGGATTGTAAGTTGTTCGCCAAATCCCTTCTCAAATTCAATTTCTCTGCATATTTATATTGCAAACCATGATATTGCTACCCTCAGGATCATCGACCTGTACGGGCAGGTAATCAAAACATACCCGGCACCTGCTTTTGGAAATCACATCATCGCATGGGATGGGAAAGATGATTCAGGTACAATGGTTACACCCGGTGCTTATTTTACTACATTGCAGTCAGAAACAGGACTCCAGATACAAAAAATCATCTTCATCGAATGAGCGTGTATCAAAAAAATTGTTAATCATTGAAGACATAGTCGCCACTTACCCGAAACAGATATTACTTTCCACCCACTTTCGCTTCCATGATCATGTTCAGCAGCTTCCCGACATCCTGTGGAGTAACAGAATTTTCGGGAAGGAATGTGTTTACCCTGTGAACAAATACCATATCGTATTCAGGGATGACAAACATATAATGTCCGCCGGCTCCGCGGGCCGAATAGGTGCCTTCTTTCAGTTTTACATTCGGCATATGCGGGAGTTTATTGTGATCCTTGGCTACCCACCACATGTAACCATAGCCATCGTAACGGTAAATGGTGGCATCCGAAAAGTAGGTGGTGCTTTCTTTTACCCACTCTTCCGGTATGACCTGTTTCCCGTTCCATTGCCCATTCCTTAGCATCAGCAATCCCAAACGGGCCAGGTCATGTGCCGAAATCACAAACATATAGGCGCCATGAATTGACCTCCCTGATTTGACCATCTCCCCATTCTCAACGGAAAAGTTTTCCATCCCGATGGGATCAGCAATATCTTCTTTTATTCCCCTGAATACGGTTTTCCCAGTAAGGTTTTCAAATATCGTACCAAGGACATTAAAGTCCCAGTTATTGTATAACCAGAATTCTCCCGGTTTAAACATATCCTTCGGTGGTTTCATCTTATGCATGCCATCTGTTTCAGCTTCTGCTGTATGAAAAACTCCCGAACGTGCCTTAAGACAGTCCCTGACGGTGGCTTTTTTCTCCTGATCCGACAAGGGCGGTTCGTCGTCGATTCCCAGATCGGCCATCGTTTTTTCCAGGTTGATGGTGCCGTTTTCGACATATTTCCCGTACAAAGCACTCAAAACGCTCTTTCTCATGGAATGGGTCAGGTAAAGAGTATCGACATCACCCCATTCATAAAGCACCTTCCCATGAACAATTATGGTGACGGCAGCTGTCTTCAGTGTCTCCGAAAACCTCCTGGCAGCAGCAAGTTTCTCTGATGAATACCCGAACTGTTCAGGTTTCTTTACTTTTTCCCAGCTTTTCCCGGGAAAAGTATTGTACTGCTGGGCATAACCTGAAAATGAACCAAGATATACCAGGAAGGTTATAAACATTAAATTTACTGTTGTTTTCATACCAATTGAATTGAAAAAATGATCTGCATATTTTGTCAAATATAACCGAAACAAATCGAGTTCAGGAAATCCATTTGATGAATGACCGTGAAATGTCGATGTAGGTCAATTATACTTCAACGAGATATGTTTATCGTTTGATTTCAGGGTAAATATCGTTTGCCCGCAATTGTTCACCGAATACATTGGCCTTGCCATGAATAAAGGAGTATTTTCGAAAAAAAAATTGAGTGCAAATATAAATACCTCTTTCAACCAGTGTAAAGACATTCATTATGGAACGTAGAAACTTTCTTGCTTCGCTGGGAAAATGCGGACTTAGCGCAAGTCTTCTCAGTATTATGCCGTCGTTGCTTGCCTCGGAAGAGAATCCGGTTAAAACAATCCTTGCAGAAGATGATCCAAATCAGATCAAACATTCCTGTGCCGAGAAAGTCGAATTTGCGGAGGAGTGGCTTCAAAAATTTATGGGTGTGCTGGATGAGAACCTGGATGAACAAACCCGGTATAAAGTTATGGAATGCAACGGTAAGGTTTGCATGACAAGCTATCTCAAGAAATCGGGACAAACCATAAAACCGATTTCTTTTGAAAAATTTGCTGAATGGGTGAAAAAAAATGTAAAAGACGGATCCCTGCGTATTGAAGGTAACAGCATTTATTATGCTTACATGGAAAACTACCAGGGGAAACCCGCACCTGAAGAATTTTGTTTATGTCCATTTGTAGAATCAAAACCGGCAGGACTTTCCCCAACTTTTTGCCAGTGTTCGGTCGGTTATGTCCGGGAATATTTTACACAAGTCCTCGGTCAGCCGGTGAAAGTGACCCTGCAGGAATCGGTATTGCGGGGAGGAAAAAGATGCCGGTTCAAAGTTGATGTCTGATTGAAACCCCGCCCAGTATAAATTCTATTATAAAACGATCATTTTCTTCACAATGGTTTCTGATCGGGTCTTAAGATTTATAAAATAATTCCCTGGATTTAATTTGTCCAGGTTGATCTCAATCGAATAATTCCCAGGGGTCTTCTCTTCGTTTAAAAATGTGAATTTATTTATCCCCATGACATCATTCAGACCTAAACTGATGTTTTCTGTTTTTTTCACGGAAAATTCGATGGTTACATTATCCTTTGCCGGATTGGGATAGCACTGATCGATCACCACGGAACCCGGTGAAGAGCCGGTTGGGTTCTCCACCATTCCCACCACCGGATCGGTATGCAAGGTATCCCAACTGTTGCATCCCTGCAAAGGGATCGCGATTACATCATGTACCCTGTCATAAGAAATATCCGCCGGGCCACACTGATTGGTATAGACTAAGGTCGGGGGATTTGAGAAAGCGCTGTCGAACCGGTAAATCGAATTGGTCTCCCATGAGGTCACATAGTACCTGCCATACTTGTCTTTGGTTATACCATCGCAATCGCTAAGGGTGGTAGCAGCCAACACGGTCACCGAAGTATCAGCCAGGCTGATAGCCTGGATGGGTGAATGATAACGGTAGGAACATACAAGTATCCTGTTGTAGGCTTTATCAAAAAAAATTCCGTTTGGACGATGGATCCCGTTTCCATTCACAAAAACCCACCAGTTTTGGGTACCAAGATCAACTTTGATGATTTTTGTGCTGAATACATCCCCCGCGTAGAGGTTCCCCGATGTATCCGCGGTAATATCATTCAGGTTAATAACGCCGGTAACGTGGATATTCATCACCATCGCTCCGGTCTCCAGATCAAAACCCCTGATCAGGCTGTCGCAACCCACGTAAACCGTGTTTCCGACAATCTCCAACCCTTGAATAGCTTGGACACCCTGAGCGAAATAGCTTTGGTTTCCGATGCTGTCGACCTGGATGATATCCCCGGTTTGGCAATTGGAGATCAGATACCTGTGATGCAATGAATCATAAATAATGCTTTCTGGCCATGCCAGCAGGTTCTGGGACCGGCAAGACATCATCAGACTCCCACAGAAAATGAGGATGCCAATAATGATTATCTTTTTCATTTTCTTATTATAAGTTTACGGTAAATCTTCTTCCCATTTATTTCGAGACAATAAAAATACACTCCACCGGCATGGTTCTCCCCAAACCATTGAACTTCATGTTGCCCGGCATCCAACTTTTGTTCCAGCAGAGTGGTTATCAAGCGTCCGTAGAAATCATGGATGCTGAGTACAACAAATTGTTCCTTTGGCAAATCAAAGGCAATGGTGGTTGATCCCTGAAATGGATTGGGGTAATTCTGATGAAGTTCGGTTTCATCTGACAATTTGTTTGCCTGTGAATTATCTATCCCGGTCATTGTTTCCGAATATTTGGCAAAGAACAGATCATATCCGCCCACGGAACTCAGGAAGGCGGTGCCGGAACCCGGATCAAAATCGCTGTTGATGCCATTAAAACTCCCGCCCAGCAGGATATTCCCGGAGTTGTCCAAACCAAGGCAGTAGGCAATATCGTCTCCTTCGCCACCCAGTCGGTTGGCATAAAGATAATGTCCCGATGAGTCGTAGAGGGCAATTGCTATGTCGTTGTATCCTGCCGAACTTAAAAAGGCTGAATCTGCACCCGGATCAAAATCAACATGATTGCCGCTGAAAGTGCCTGTGAAGTGCACATATTCCTCACCGCTGAGCCTAAAGACACCGCTATCATCTCCAGCTCCCCCAATCCCGTTCGCCCAGATGTAATTCCCATCAGCACTGTATTTGGCAAAAAACATATCCCAGCCCCCGTTGGCGCTCAGGCAGGCGATTCCCGGTCCGGGGTCAAAATCAATAGTTGAACTTTTAAAATTTCCATCGATATAGATTTCACCGGAGTTGTTTAATCGAATATTGCCACCAACATCATCACCTGTTCCGCCGATCCCTTTGACCCATTTGTAATTTCCCAAAGCGTCATATTTTGCAAAAAAGATGTCATACCCGCCTGCGGAATTCAGAAAAGCAGTTCCGCCTCCGGGATTAAAATCAACATAGGTACCGCTGAAAAGACCTGAAACAAAAAGATTCCCGTCATCGTCAAGATCAATCCCGTTGATCACTTCATAATCGGAGCCACCGATTTTTTTTGCCCACTTGCAAAGGCCCAAAGAATCATATTTTGCAAAAAAAGCATCGCTTGAAGGCGGTATCGATGTAAGCAATACAACTCCCGGACCTGGATCAAAATCGATATTTTGTCCGGTAAAATAACCCGTGACATATACATTGTTCTGAAGGTCCAGGGTGAGTCCATGTGCTCCATCGAACCAGGCTCCTCCTATATTGTGGGCCCATAAATAATTACCATTCTGATCATATTTGGCAAAGAAGATATCGCAGCCTCCGGCCGAAATAAGATTCGCTGTTGACGGCCCCGGGTCAAAATCAATTTCAGGGGAATAAAACCATCCATTGATTAAAACATTTCCAGAAGCATCGATTTTGATCTGGGCGGGTATGTCCTCATCCGTTCCGCCGATTTGAATCGACCACAGGTAATTGGCATTTGAATCATACTTTGAGACATAGATATCCGCGCCACCCTCCGAACTTAAGCAAG
>Ga0247841_10000896_pt1 | contig 73233 bp, 37 predicted proteins | sample LaCruzMarch2015__2_FD_192410 | JGI IMG/M metagenome (GOLD analysis project Ga0247841, IMG submission 192410) | Freshwater microbial communities from meromictic Lake La Cruz, Castile-La Mancha, Spain - LaCruzMarch2015_18m | ecosystem: Environmental > Aquatic > Freshwater > Lake | place: Spain... | reverse complement strand
GGCGATTTCAAGGAGTATATGGCGCACCGTTACGTCTTGCACCAAATAGGTGCAAGGATGACACTGCCATCCGTCAATAGGGGCGGGGCTATTAGCGGATTCGGCCAGTTCAACTGCCGACTATAGGGTGATTGTCACTCTGATGCCCCTGGGAATGGCCATCGGCGGGGAAAGCAATTCACTAGACCAGAGTGCGGCGATCCGGTGGCTTGAGGGACAGATCAACCCAGGCACAAAACTCGTGTCAAGCTATGCCGGTAATCCAACGTGCTGGCTATATGATCAGGCGCTTGCGGTGATTGCCTTCGCGGAAACTGGCGGGCAATACACTCGGCATGCGCGGGAGATTCTCCAGTTTCTGGAGGATAACAGGAATCAGCCTGCGAAAGATGAAGGCTATTGGTTCTTTGCCTATGAAGCCGATGGGAAGCGGGGAGGGGAATACACTACCACCGCGGTCAACGCGTGGACTGTCCTGGCCATCATCTACTACGAAGCAAAGACTGGCGACAAGCGCTTCCGCCCCATGGCCGAAGCGGCCTTGAACTGGATTCAGCGCCGCTGCATTAAATCCATCAAGGGCAAGGAGGGCGTTGTCATGGCCGAACGGGATTACGCCACCACCAGGTATGATGACACTACGGTCTTTTCCACGGAACATAATCTGGATGCATACTCGGCCTTTTACTGCATGGGCTCCCTGACGGGTGGGAAGAGCTACCTTGAGACTGCCGCCGGGCTGATATCGTTCCTCCGGGAAGCCCTGTGGGACGGGCGGCATTTTCTCGGCGGCTTGGATATCACCGGCCAGCGCAATGATGCTTTCTATCTCGACGCGCAGTCTTGGGGCGTACTTGCGCTGGGACCAGAATATGCATCCAGCCTGCAGTTGGCGGAAGAAAAGTGTCTGGTCACAAACAAGACGCACACGCTCAACAACAAGACAGTCGCCGGAATCGCGGGTTTCACGGAATGGACGGGGACGGAATATTTCTGGGCGGAAGGTACTGAAGGCATGGTGGCCGCTTGGTTGATGACAGGCCAATCTGGCAAGGCGGCCTTCTATCACCAGCAAACACGGCGATTGGCGGAAGGCGTTGCGGCCGATTCCAGCGAAAACAAACTGGGCATTCCCTATGCAACCCAGGACGCTGTCGGAGTGTCCGTCAGGGAGTCAGTCGCCGGCACGGCGTGGTTCTATTTCAACGAACGATGCGTGAATCCATTCCGGCCACCGTTGAAACAGGTGAACCAATGAGTATAACCCGACTGCCTTTTCTTCATGTCAATCCTGTTATCCGGTGCTACTCTGCGAAGTCAGCGAAGGCTGCCTTCGCTACGAAGCACGAGTCTGTTTCTCCTGAACTGTTTTTTTCCAGGCTGATTCCTGATTTCCGAAGACCTGAGTAGTTTCGTCTTTCCCTGGTTCTCCCTATGAAAACATGGGCAATTCTGTAACACTTTGCGCCTGCCGACCATATGGTATTATGGGGACAAGAGAGGGGATAGCTGTGGAAAGCGGCCCTGATTTTGAGAGCATACTTGCGGAAACACAGTCAAGAGTGCGGGCATATATCGCCGGCATGGGCGTTTCCCTCGATATGGTGGATGATATCGCCCAGGAGGTGTACCTGGCGTTTCACGACAATATCGACAAAATGCCAGAAGGCGTGGAACCGATCCGCTGGTTGAAGGGAATGGCCCGGAATATGTGCATGAACCATTTCCGGAAATCAAAGCGGCAGAAGGTCAAGCATCTTGAGGCGATTGCCGACGTACTTGCCTGGACCCAGGATGCAATGCCGGCTGAGCCATCGCCCGCAATGGAGAGATCGCTCAGGGAATGCATGGCAAAACTTGCGCCAAAACAGCGGAAGATTTTGAGCCTGCGCTATGAAAAGGGCCTCAATTCCAGCGCAATCGCGGAGATCACCGGGTCAGCCGCGGGGGCAATCCGGATTGCGCTGATGCGAACGCTGGGCAACCTGAGGGATTGCATGGAGAAGAATGCGGAGCAGTATGTGATGGATGTGAGCAGAAACTGAGATGGGGAGCGGGAGACGCGGAGAAACACTGGCGGCCCATGGCCGCCAAGGCTGAAGCGGTTTAGACTGAAGACTGAAGGTAAAACCCGAATTTCCTAACAGTCTTCACCCTTCAGCCTATTAATCTGCGTCCTATGGGACGCTAGTGCGGAGAAACATGAATCAGCTTGTTGCAAAACTTGTCGATGACCGCGAAAGCCTGAGCGAGGAGGAGATTCGCAGCCTTGCGGATCACATGGCGAATGATCCGGCTTTTGCGGAGGAGATTGTCGAACTGCTCGGAATGGACAATCAGCTTTCCATAACGCTCAGTGTTGACCGCAAAGACTTTGCCTCCCAGATCCATCAGCGGATTCGCGACATGCACGTGAGCCCCAAGCGTGTTGAGGATGGATCCTCCAGGGAGCATCAGGGCGCCGCCACGCATTGGTGGACCGGCCATTTGCTGGCTCTTGCCGCAACGTTTCTGCTGATTGTGGGCGGCGTCTCGTACTATCTCTTCATCTCAAACATAGCCGTTCTGACCGCTGTTTCCGGGGATGTTTATGTGAAATCCGGAAGCAGATCGGTGACTGCATATCCGGGTAAACGGCTCTATTCAGGAAACCAGGTCTTCTGTCTCAGTGGAAACAGTGAAGCCACCATCACATGCAAGGATGGCAGTTGCCTCGAAGTTGGGCCGAGAACACAGTTGGGGTTTTCCTCCAGGCATGGCCAGTATCAAGCTTATCTTTCGAGTGGAAGCGTTTCTGCCGTTATCAACAAACAACAAGCCCGGCGCCCGTTCATGATCTCAACCAGGTCGGCTGTTGCGACGGTTCTTGGAACGGAATTGAGCCTGACAGCTGGTGATGACTCAACATCGATGGAGGTTGAGAAGGGATTGGTCCGCATAATGCGCAATGAGGATGGCAGAAATGCGGAAGTGCCCGCCGGGCAGAGTATTATCGCCTCAAAGGATGAAGAGTTTGTGCCGGTCAACTGGCAGTGGTCAGATCGTTTCAAGGGCGGGGTCGGATCAGACGCTGAATCGCATGGCATTACGCGGGGAGCCTTGACTCACACCTGGTGGAGCTATTTCAAAGACAACGGTCTTGATTGAGAGCCTGGCGTACCAGAGGGCCGCCAAGGCTGAAGCGGTTTAGACTGAAGGCTGAAGGCAAGACACGAATTTAATAACCCGGGACTATCGTAAATGACATCGTGTCTAATTAGAGCCCATCCGAAAAGGCATTGGAAACACAAACTCTGAAAACAAAGGGCTTTCATGGGTAGGGCGAGACGTCCCCGCCGAGCCGGAGCAAGTACTGGCCTCGAAATGCGACAGAAATGAACAAAGTTCTCTCTTGGCGCTGCACAAGGGCATTCGTTTGCGCCGGCTCAGCCGGAGGCTTCGCCCTACCTGCACCTTTTCGGATAGGGTCTAATTATGCGGAATGATGCTAATTCCCTAACAGTCTTCAGCCTTCAGCCTATTAACCTGCGTCCTATGGGACGATAGTGAAGATGAAATTATGAAGTGTAAGTCAGGGTGGATGTTTGCGTTTACAGCGATGTTTGCATGCATGCATACGGTGTCCGCCAACAATGTCGCCGTGACGAACGTTGTTCTAAGGCCGGGAACCGCGGCTTCCGTGTACGTCCAGGCAGACGTCAGCTGGGATAATTCCTGGAAATTGTCCTGGGTGGAGACTGGAATCCATCCGAATCTCAGGATTACCAATTGGGATGCCGCGTGGGTATTTCTGAAATACCGTTGCCAGGGAGGAAACTGGAATCATGCTTCGTTGAGCACGAGAAAGGCCGATCATGTGGTTCCTCCCGGCGCCGCGATCAGCGTTGGGCTGAGCAGGAATGAGGGCGGCACGGATTATGGCAGCGGCGTCTTCCTGCATCGGTCGGTAAAGGGCAGCGGCTCCTGGACAAATACGATAAAGCTGCGGTGGAACTTTGCCCTGGATGGCGTGGCCAGCACGGCGAATGTCGAGGTCTGCGTGAATGCAATCGAGATGGTCTATGTTCCGAAGGGCAGATTTTATGCCGGCGATGGTTCAAAGGCTGGCGGGACGCTATGCAGCAATCTGACGCCAACTGCCGCGTTTCATATTTCTTCAGAGAGGGCAATGACACTTGGTGGCGGTGGCGATGGAAGTCTGGGCAATCAGAATAGTGGTGGCGATGTGCCTGACGACTTCAATGATACGTTATCGAAATCTCTCCCGGCGGAATTCCCGAAAGGATTCAGCTCTTTCTATTGCATGAAATACGATATTACGCAGGGACAGTGGGTCGATTTCTTCAACACCTTGACCGATCCACAGAAGACCAGCCGTAACATAACCGATTCAGCGGGTAAGGGTTCCGATGCGGAAGTCCAACGCAATACGGTTTCGTGGACCTCCGGCGATGCGACTTGCAAAACTCCTGACAGGGGCTGCAATTTCCTGAGCTGGTCGGACGGCATTGCCTTTGCGGATTGGGCCGGCTTGCGGCCGATGACCGAGCTGGAATTCGAGAAAGCGTGTCGCGGCCCGTTACTCCCTGTGGCCCGTGAATTCGCATGGGGGAACACCGTGGCGGTGCGGACAACGGCGATTACCAACGACGGTACGAGATGCGAAACGGCAATAAACGGGAATAGCAACTGGTACAATGGAGCTGGCGGTCCTGTACGCGCTGGAATCTATGCCACGGCTTCCTCGACGCGGCAATCTGCGGGCGCGAGTTACTGGGGGATTATGGACCTGAGCGGTAACCTGCACAAGCGGGCCGTATCGATAGGCAGTGAAAACAACAGAGCATTTCTCCCGGAAACAGGGGATGGAGCGCTGACTCCGGATGGCAATGCCAACGTTCGTTCATGGCCGGGCGGGGCTGGTTTTCGCGGGGGGGGCTATGCCGACTGGAATGACCGCATGCATGTTTCTCATCGTGCCTTCAGTAATTATCAGGTGTCGCAGCGATGGGCTACGGCCGGTTTCCGCGCAGTGCGCCAGGCGCCGACTGCGGAGTAATTTTAGGGACGTATCATGACCAATCAGGCAAGAATGAAAGGGCAGGCTGGTGTTTAAAAAATCTTCGACTTGGATGGCTATCGGGGTGCTGGGCTTCTGTTTTGCCGCAACCGGGGAAGAAACCCGGCTTGAGGATCTGCCTGATCTCAACTTGATTGAGATTGGCTATGGAAGGCCGACAAAGGACAAGGCGGTTTCCGATCAACCGCTGCAGATGGGCGGCGAGAAATTCGAGCATGGGCTGGGGGTTCATGCTCCGTGTACCGCCATGTTGCTGCTCGACGGGAAAACGGAAAAGTTTCATGCCGTGGTGGGCGTAAGTGATCTGAAAGGTGAGCCGGGCTCCGTCGAATTCATCGTTACCGGCGATGGGAAGACGCTTTTCAGAAGCGGCGTGATGAAGGGCGGCATAAATGCCGCCGGGGACAAGCCCAAGGCTATTGATCTCAACTTGTCCGGCGTCAAGCGGCTCAAGCTTGAGGTGACCGAAGGCGGCGACAACAACTACAGTGATCACGCCAATTGGGCCGATGCAATATTTGCGTGGAAGGACACTGCTCCAAAACTGGTGAATGCGGAAGAATACGGGGGACAGGTGTTCCCGCCGGTTGGTACGGCGATGAGCACGGCGGTGGTTCAGGCGGTCATTGCCCCGTGGACGGGCAAGTGGATCGGACCGGGAAAGGGTGATGCGAACACCTGGATCTGTTACCGCAAGAGTTTTGAGATCGGGCGTGTGCCTTCGAGTGTTCCGGCCCGTATTGCGGTGGATTCGAAGTACTGGTTGTGGATCAATGGCAAGCTGGTGGTTCGCGAGGGCGGTCTCAAGCGGGGGCCTACTCCGAATGACGGGTATTACGATGCGCTGGAGCTGGCGCCGTACCTGAAGAAGGGCCCCAACACGATCGCTGTTCTTGCCTGGTATTTCGGCAAGCAGGGGTTCTCCCACAAGAGCAGCGGCAAGCCTGGTTTGGTGATGGAGGCCAGGCTTGAGAAGGAAGTCGTAGCCACCGATGGCACATGGAAGATGAGGATTCATCCGGCGTTCGGAACGGCGGGTAATCCACCGCCCAATTACCGGCTCCCGGAATCCAGCATTCTTTTTGACGCGACGAAGGATATCGGCGCGTGGATGGAGTCGTCGTATGATGATTCATCATGGATAGCCCCGGTTGAGGCTGGCTCCCCGCCGGTTGCGCCGTGGGGTGATATGGTCTGCCGTCCGATTCCGCAATGGAAGGATTACGGGCTGAAGGCCTATACCAACGCGGCAGCACTGCCGACTGTCAGCGATGGCAAGGTGATCAAAGCTGCGCTGCCCTACAATGCCCAGGTGACGCCCTATTTTAGAATCGAGGCAACAGCCGGTCAGAAGATCGATATCCGTACTGACGACATTCAAGGAGGTGGTGAGACAAGTGTTCACGCGGAGTATCTCACGCGGAACGGGGTGCAGGAGCACGAGACACCCGGCTGGATGAACGGTCATATAGTTGAGTACACGATTCCGGCCGGCGTGAAGATTCTGTCGCTGCAATACCGGGAGACAGGCTACAACGCCGCGTTCACCGGCTCGTTCCGGTGTGAGGATCCGTTCTACAACACTCTTTGGGAGAAATCCAAACGCACGCTGTATGTCACTATGCGCGACAACTACATGGACTGCCCGGACCGTGAGCGGGCGCAGTGGTGGGGCGATGCGGTCAATGAACTCGGGGAGGCCTTCTATGTCTTTGATCCGCCGGGTTACAAGCTTGCGCAAAAGGCTATTCTTGAGCTGTCTAAGTGGCAGCGACCGAACAAGACCATGTATTCCCCAGTCCCGTCCGGGAACTGGGCGGCGGAACTTCCTCCCCAGATGCTGGCAAGCGTCGGGAAATATGGCTTCTGGCTATACTACTTTTATACAGGTGATGTGGAAACAATGCGGGTTGCGTATCCGCATGTCCGCGACTACCTGATGGTCTGGAAGATAGACGAAAATGGTCTCGTGATCCATCGCAAAGGCGACTGGGACTGGTCGGATTGGGGTGGAAACATCGACGTGCGGCTGTTGGACAGCGTGTGGTATCACCTTGCGGTCCAGGGTGCGATCGAAATGGCGAAGTTATGCGGGGCGGAAGGGGATTTGCCGGGATGGCAGGCCAGGCTGAAGGCTGTCGAGAAGGGCGTCAATGAAAAGTGCTGGAACGGCAAGGAGTACCGGTCGTCCAGTTACAGTGGTGACACCGATGATCGCGGGAACGGGCTTGCAGTCGTGGCCGGGATTGCGGGTCCTGACAAGTATGCGGCGTTGCGCGGGGTGCTGGACAAGCACCGCAACGCGAGTCCGTACATGGAGAAGTATGTGCTGGAAGCCCTGTTCATGATGGGCGAGGAGCAGCTGGCGCTTGACCGCATGAAGCAGCGGTATGACGGCATGGTGAAGCGGCCGATTTCGACGCTGGCGGAAAACATGGATGGCAGCGGCACGTATAATCACGCCTGGAGCGGCGGACCGTTGACGATGATGTCGCAGTATGTGGTTGGTGTGGGGCCCGACACGGTGGCGTACGGGCGGTATCACGTCCTGCCGCAGATGGGGAACCTGACGGTGATCGAGGCTGTGACGCCGACGGTGAAGGGTAATATTCAGGTTTCGCTCAAGCGTGATGCGGTATCGTTCGGGTTGAAACTGGTATCGCCTGATGGCACGAAGGCTGTGGTCGGCATCCCCATGGAGAAAGGGCGGCATATCATCAGCGTGGCGGTCAACGGCAGAACCTTATGGAAGAAAGGTCAGCCGGGAGAGTCGGTGCGCGGCGTGGTCTGCAAGGGTGAGGATGCCCGGTATTGCCGGTTTGAAGTTGCGCCCGGTACGTGGAATTTCACTGCTGCGTATGACGGGGCCGCATCGGCGCCAGCCGCGCTCACATCCGCTGTGACCGGCGAATTCCCGCTTCAATTGCGCGAGATCCGGGTCAGGGATCCGTTCATTCTCGCGGACAAAACCACTAGCACTTACTATCTCTATGCACAGTGCGGGAACCGGCAGTTGAACGATAATCTTGGCACAGGTGTGGAGGTTTATCACAGTAAGAATCTGGTCAACTGGGCGAAACCTGAGCAGGTCTTCGCGAGGCCGACGTCAAATTTCTGGGGCGGCAATGAGGTTTGGGCGCCGGAAGTGCACAAGATGGGTGATGCCTATTTGATGTTTGTCTCGTTTCCAGGGCGAAGCGGAGGTCGTGGCACACAGATTTTGAAGTCAAACAAGCCAGAAGGTCCTTTTGTCGTAGTCGGTGAAAGTGCGAACACACCGCCCGACCAGCGGTGTCTGGACGGTACGCCGTGGATTGAAGCCGACGGAACACAATGGATGGTCTACTGCAACGAGTGGAGTCAGATCACCAACGGAACAGTGCGTGCGGTTCAGATGAACGGCGACTGGACCGCCAGGCGGGGGGAATCGATCCTGCTCTTCAAGGCGTCGGATGCGCCATGGGTCCGTGCGTACAGTGAAAACAGGTACGTCACTGACGGCCCGTTCCTGTATCGGACCAGGGAAGGCAAACTGCTCATGATCTGGTCCAGCTTCCGTAAAGGCGGCGGGTACGCGGTCGGCCTGACGGAGTCGGAGAGCGGGACAATAGCGGGCCCGTGGCGGCATGAGAGTGAGCCCCTGTTTCCTGATAATGGCGGCCACGGTATGATTTTCCGGGATTTCTCCGGCAACCTTCTGCTGGCGTTGCATCAGCCCAATAGATCACCTTTGGAACGTGCGCAGCTTCTGAAGTTGAAGGAAGAAAGCGGGCGCCTGGTCATTGAGAAATAGAAGACAAGCGAGGTATGCAATGTGGAATTCAATGAGAAGCCTGAAGCAACTGACGGCAATCTTGGCTGTGAGCGTGATGAGTCTTTGTCTCACGGCGGCAGGTGAAGAAACACGGCTGGAGGATCTTTCCAATCTTAATCTGATCAAGATTGGATACGGAAAGCCGGCCAAAGACAAAGCAGTATCTGGTCAACCGCTTCAGATGGGCGGGGAGAAATTCGAGCATGGGCTGGGTGTTCATGCTCCGTGTACCGTCATGTTGCTGCTCGACGGGAAAACGGAGAAATTCCATGCCGTTGTTGGAGTGAGCGATCCGAAGGGGGAGCCAGGCTCTGTCGAATTCGTTGTGACCGGCGATGGGAAGACGCTTTTCAGAAGCGGCGTGATGAAGGGTGGCGTCAATGCTCCCGGGGATAAGCCCAAGGTGATTGATCTCAACTTGTCAGGAGTCAAGCGGCTCAAGCTTGATGTGACCGACGGTGGTGACAACAATTATAGCGATCACGCCAATTGGGCGGATGTGGTATTTACGTGGAAAGGCACTGCTCCGGCATTGACGGAAGTGACGATGCCGGATGCGTCCGATCCGCGGTGGCCCAAGCTTGAACCGGAGCCCGCAGTCGCCGCAGAAGAAGCCTACCCGCCGGTTGATAAGCTGATGAAATCGCCGGGCGAAACAACCTACTATGTTGATCCGGTGAAGGGCCGCGACGAGAATTCGGGAACCATGGCATCCACGCCGTGGCGCAGCTTGAAAATGGTGAACCGTCTCCTGCTGGCCGCCGGGGATCGGATTGAGCTGAAGCCGGGCCTCTACTATGAAACGCTCAAGCCGTCCGGCGCCGGAACCGTGAAGCACCCCATTATCATCCACTTTGCGCCGGGTGAATATGATTTCCATCCTAAGAACGCACTCAAGCTCAAGCTGCACATCACCAATACAAATGATGACCCCGGTACTCCAAAGGACATTGCCCTGGCTTTCCAGTGGGTTCGTCACGTGCAGGTGATTGGAGGAACGAAGGGCACGCGGAGCGACATCTACATGCGCGGGAAAATGATTCAGACATTCTTCGATCATGCCGAGGATATCCGTCTACAGGGTCTGACTTTTGACTACCGGCGGCCAACCACATCGGAGTACACGGTTCAGGATGTCGCGGCCGATCATGCGGATCTGGCCATAAATCAGGATTCTAAATACGTCATTGAAAATGACCGCATGGTGTGGGTGGGCGAAGGCTGGAGGCAGGATGCCTTCCGGCAGGGCGCCCAGCAGCAGGGCGATCCTGCGGACGGCAGGTTGTGGCGTTCGGGAATAGACTTCGGCAAGTTCTCTAGGATCGAGGAGTTGGCGGCCAATAAGATCCGTGTCTATTTCTCCGCTAACCCCGGATTCATCAAGGGCCGGGTCTGGCAGGAGCGCGACACGTACCGCAATTGTACCGGATCGTTTGCACGGAACAGTAAAGATATTACCTGGGAAGACTGCGCCTATCACTACATGCACGGTATGGGACTGGTTAACCAGTTTTGCGAAAACCTGACACTCAAGAAGGTTGAGCTGGCGCCCCGTCCCGGTTCGGGTCGCACCTGTGCCTGCTGGGCGGATGCCATCCAGGTGTCAGGGTGCAAGGGCAAGTTTATCGCGGAGGATTGCACCTTCTCTGGAACGCAGGATGATCCGATCAATGTGCATGGCACTCATTTGCGCATCATGGAGCGGCCGGCGCCCGATCAGTTGCTGGTGCGGTTCTGTCACGGGCAGACCTACGGGTTTGAGGCCTTCTTTGCCGGTGACGATATCGATTTTGTACACCCGGATTCCCTGCGCGTCTTCGGATCGGGCAAGGTGAAGAAGGCGGAAATGAAGGGCGATTGGACGATGCTGCTGACGCTGGAGCAGCAGGCGCCCGAGGTCATTTTGGGCAAGGATGTCCTCGAAAACGTCACCTGGACGCCGGAAGTGTATGTGCGCAACTGCAAAATCACCATGTGTTCCACGCGTGGATTCCTGCTCACCACCAGGAGGAAGGTGGTCATTGAGAACAACCTGTTCCACAAGACCGCGATGGCGGCCATCCTGGTGTCTGACGATGCGCGGAACTGGTTTGAGTCGGGGCCCGTGCGCGACATGACCATTCGCAGCAATCAATTTATCAGGTGCGGCATATCCATCTGGCCGGAGAACAGTACAGCCAGGCCGGAAGAGCCGGTGCATGAAAATATCAGGATAGAAGGCAATGTCTTTGACAATGCCGGGATTGATGCGAAGAGTGTTAAAGGACTGGTGATTACAGGGAACAAGGCGGTGACCGGAACGGTCAACATCCGTACAGAAGCTTGCACGGACGTGATAAGACCATGATGTGGAAAGACAGCTAGAAAGTGATAAGAGGGAGAAAGAAATGGGCGTAACGGCAATGTGTCTGCGTATTACAGTGGCTGCATTATGTGTATTCGCGTCAGCGGCTTATGCAGATGTAAAGCTGGCCCAGATGTTCTCGGACAACATGGTGTTGCAGCGGAACATGAAGGTGCCTGTGTGGGGCCAAGCCAATCCTGGCGAGAGGATCACGGTTGCCATTGCCGGTCAGCAAGCTGTTGCAACCGCCAATGCGCAGGGCGAGTGGATGGCGAGGCTCGGTCCCCTGACGGCAGGCGGACCATTTACATTGAGCGTCACAGGACTAGATAAGATCACTCTGACCAATGTGCTTGTTGGCGAAGTCTGGGTCTGCTCGGGCCAGTCGAACATGGAATTCGGGATGACCCAGGTTAAGGATGCGCAGGCCGAAATTGCCGGTGCCAATCATCCGCAGATTCGCCTGTATCCTGGCCACATGTCCTCGGCGGGAAGTCCCCAACGCCGAATGCCGGGCGACGTGGCCTGGCAGGAATGCACCCCGCAGAACGTGGCGCGTGGCGGATGGGGCGGGTTTTCCTGCGTGGCGTACTTCTTCGGACGTGCGATTCACGAGAAGATCAATGTTCCCATCGGCCTGATTGAAGCGGCCTGGGGCGGTACGCCCATCGAAGCCTGGACCAGCGCCGACACCCTGAAGACTATGCCGGATTTCAGTGCGAAACTGGAAACGTTGGTGGTGAACGGGTTGGAGGATCGTCACGCCCCCACGGGTATGTACAATGCCAATATTGCGCCGCTCGTTCCATTTGGCATCAGGGGTGTCATCTGGTACCAGGGCGAGGACAACGTGTGGAGGGGGTACCAGTATCGTACTCTCTTCCCCGCCATGATCAAGGATTGGCGCACACATTGGGGACAGGGCGATTTCCCCTTTGGATTTGTGCAGATTCCGCCCTACCACCACGGACGGGGTTCGTCCTGGGTGGCCGAATTGTGCGAAGCCCAATCGATGACACTCAAGACCGTTCCCAATACTGGCATGGTGGTCACTCGCGACATAGGTGATGTGAACAACATCCACCCGACGAACAAGCAGGACGTGGGCAAGAGACTGGCTCTGTGGGCTCTGGCCAAGGTCTACGGCGATAAGAATCTCGTCTATTCAGGCCCGATTGCCAAATCCATGATCATTTCCGGCAAGCAGATCATCTTGAAGTTTGATCATTGCGGCTCCGGGTTGGCTGCCAAAGACGGTAAGCCGCTGACGGAGTTTACGATTGCCGGAGCGGATAGGAATTTTCAGCCGGCCAAGGCGGAGATCAGCGGCAACACGGTAGTCGTGTCAAGCGACCAGGTGGCCGTGCCCGTTGCCGTCCGCTACGACTGGAGTGAGGACGCGCAAGCCAGCCTTTTCAACAAGGAAGGTCTGCCCGCGTCCCTTTTCTGTACGGATGATTGGCCTGGCGTCTCTATGGATGCAAAGTGAGGGAGAAGCCTGTCTGCCACAGTCGTTGCGACTAAGGTAGTCAGGAGGGAGATGTCGCAATGCAGGCCGCCCCGACAGAGCGGGGCGGCTACAGGAATGGAGTTTTCCGCTGTAGTCGCGGCGCTCCGTCGCCGCGGATTTGGAGGTAGGGCGAGGCGTCTCGTCGAGCCGGTGATAGAGTGTGGATCGGCTGGGCGGACGGCTCGCCTCACCGATGACGACTGTGAAAGGTGGTAGACGGGTCGAATTGTATTCGACATAACTTGAATCCACCGGCTGCAAGCCGGTGGTCCGTTCAATAAGTTGATGGAGGCATATGAATAAGTTGAGAGTAATGACCGCATTGTTGTGCATGACGATAACGGCGGCTGCCGATGTGACCCTGCACGGGTTGTTCACGGATCACATGGTGCTCCAGCGTGATGTGCCGGTGTCGGTCTATGGCAAGGCGGAGCCGAAGGAGAAGGTGACCGTCACCTTCTCCAAACAGGAGAATTCAGCGGTCGCCGACAAAGATGGCAACTGGAGCGTCAAGCTTGCCGCGCTGAAGGCGTCAACCAACTCCGCCATCCTGACGGTTTCCGGCAAGAACAAGGTGACGCTCAAGGATGTCGTCATCGGCGATGTCTGGATCTGCAGCGGCCAGTCCAATATGGAATTACTTCTGGGAAACTGCGGCAGTTCACAGGATGCCAGGAAGGCTGACTTTCCGCTGATCAGGCAGTTCGATGTGCCTAGCAATTATGCCGGGCGGCGTCAGACTGATGTTAAGGGCAACTGGATGTCTTGTACTCTCCAGACGGCAGGAAACTTCACGGCTGTAGGTTATTACTTCGGCCGCAAAATTCACCGCGAAACCGGCATTCCCATCGGTCTGATCAGGAGCGTAGCGAGCGGGAGGTCGATTGAGCCATTCTGCTCCGCGGATGGGTTGGCTTCCATTCCCGAACTCGCGGGAAATAAGGCCAGACTCGATGTATCCGGGGAGCCCGAAACCGGGCCTTGCGCCTGGCATTGTATGTATAATGGCATGATTCACCCCCTGGTCAACTTCCGGATCAAGGGGGTGCTCTTCTATCAGGGCGAGACCAACGGCAGTGAAGAAGACGGATATTATCACAAAATGCGCGCCCTTATCGGGGGCTGGCGCAAAGCCTGGAATCAGCCGCCTGCGCCTGGTTCCGGCGTGCCATGGGGCGAGTTCCCGTTCTATTTCGTCCAGCTTCCGAATTACAGCAATCCGACAAGCCAGCCGGGAGGCGAAGACGGCTGGGCCAAAACCCGTATGGGCCAGTTCAAGGCGCTCGCCATTCCGAACACGGGTATGGCCGTCACAATCGAGCTGGCTGACGTCGGTAACCCCGGCAATGTCCACCCGGGCAATAAGCGGGATGTCGGCGAACGCCTGGCGCTTTGGGCTCTCGCGAAGGACTACGGACAAAGGAACCTCGTTTTCAGCGGCCCGCTGTACCGTGGGATGAAGATCGAAAACAATACGATCCGTCTCATCTTTGACAGTGTCGGCTCCGGCCTGACAGTGGCGACCAAGAAAGGCTATGACCCTGTGGTCAAGGAACCGCAGGGAAAGCTGCAGAAGTTTGCCATTGCCGGCGAGGACAAGAAATGGGTGTGGGCTGATGCTGTCATAGATGGGAAGACAGTCCTGGTCTCCAGTCCTGAAGTACCAAAGCCGGTGGCCGTCCGTTATGCGTTCGCAATAAACCCTGCCGGCTGCAATCTTTACAACAACGAAGGCCTGCCAGCATCTCCATTCCGTACAGATGCCTGGTAGTTTGATGAAAGCATTTCCGACAGAAGATAACTGAAAAGGAAACGTTTCACTGGCGTCCCATAGGTCCGCCAAGGCTGTAGCGGTTTAGACTGAAGGCTGAAGGTGAAACACAAATTCAATAACCCGAGACTATCGTAAATGACATCGAGCTTGATTATGCGGAATGATGCGAATTTCCTAACAGCCTTCAGCCTACAGCCTATTCACCTGCGTCCTATGGGACGCTGGTGGATAGGCTGTAGGCACAAAACATATCTGTCGTTGCTTCTGTGTCTGGTGATGCCCATGCCGGCGGTGGCAGAAGTGAAACCGCACGCGCTGTTTTCCGACGGCGCGGTATTGCAGCGCGGCTGCGTCGTGCCGGTCTGGGGCAGGGCCGGTGACGGTGAGAAGGTGACTGTCAAGTTTGCCGGGCAGACAGTCAGTGCGGTGGCCAGCAACGGGCAATGGATGGTGTGGTTGCGGTCGATGCCCGCCAATGCCGTGCCGCGGACGATGACCATTAGCGGCGCGAATACCGTTGAGATCAAGAACCTGCTGGTCGGCGATGTCTGGGTCTGCAGTGGCCAGTCCAACATGCAATTTGAGATGCATTGGCTGACGGACTCGACCAACCAGATCGCTCGCGCCAATGATCCGTTGCTCCGGTTGCTGGGCGTGCCACAAGGCGGCGCGACCCGGCCGAACAGCGACATTACAGCAAGTTGGAGTGAGTGCACGAGTAATTCCGTGGAGTGGTTTTCGGCGGTGGCCTATTTCTTCGGGCGCGATGTGCGGCAGTCTCAGAAAGTACCGGTCGGGCTGATCTGCTCCCGTGTCGGCGGCACGGCGGCCGAGAACTGGCTGAGCTGGCGGGCCCTGGCGGCGAACCCGAAACTGCAGCACATTGCGGGGAAACAACCGGTGGAGGGTGGTCCGTCGTTTCTTTACAATGCGATGATTGCGCCGTTGCAGCCGTTCGCCATTCGCGGGGTGATCTGGTACCAGGGCGAAAGCAATGCGTATGATGTCCCACGGGCCACTGCCTACCGGGAATTGTTCCCGACACTGATCAAGTGCTGGCGCGATGAATGGGGGCTGCCGGAGCTGCCGTTCCTGTTTGTGCAGATTGCGCCCCACAACGACATGGTTCCTGAGATCCGCGAGTCGCAGTTGCTGACTTGGCAGCAGACACCGAAGACGGCGATGGCTGTCATCACCGACTGCGGCCACGCCACCGATATTCATCCAAAGCCGAAAGAGCCTGTCGGCGCACGTCTTGCATTGGCGGCGCGCGCGGTGGCGTATGGCGAGCGCGTTGAATACTCCGGCCCGGTCTTCAGCGAAATGAAGGTGCGCGGCGATAAGGCGACCATTGCGTTCACCCATGTCGGCGGCGGCCTGGTGGCGAAGGACGGCGCGCTCAAGGGGTTTACCGTTGCGGGCAGTGACAGCAGGTTTGTTCCGGCTGAAGCGGTCATTGCCGGCAAAACCGTGATCGTTTCGAGCAAGGAAGTCGCGCAACCGGTCGCAGTCCGGTATGGCTGGGCGAATGTGCCCGACGTGAATCTCTTCAACAAAGACGGCCTGCCGGCCACACCATTCCGCACGGATTGCGGGAGAGGTGTGACGGAGAAACACGATTAAGAACAATGGCGTCCCATAGGGCAGCCAAGGCTGAAGCAGTTTAGACTGAAGGCTGTAGGCAAAACGGCCGAAGGTCATAATGCAAATATAGAAAATGCCATTTTCCTGACAGTCTTCAGCCTTCAGCCTATTGACCTGCGTCTTATCGGACGCTAGTGGAAAGAAAAGAGGAATAGCATGAGAAGCAAGTTTATGCCCGTCATGGCCGTTGGAGTTCTGGCATGTGGTCTCGCCTCTGCCGCGCCGGCAACCGCCGCCATGAATTACACCGCCGTCTTTACAGAGCCGCCGAAGGGCGTTCCCACCTACTACATGCCTGATGGACCTCTGCTGGGGAATGGCGATCTCGGCGTCGCGCTGGCTGGGCAGCCGGAGGAGCAGCGCTTCTACATCGGCAAGAACGACTGGTGGGGGTATGGTGACGGATCGCGTGCGATGCCGGTCGGCGGGCTGACTCTTGCGATCGCCGAGCTGAAGGGCGCAAGCTACCGGCAGGAGCAGGATCTGGCGCTGGCGGAGGTGCGCGGATCGTTCACCAACGGCGAGGTCGCGGTGCGAACGCGCTCGTTTGTCGATACCAGCTCCAATCTGCTGGTGACGGAATTGAAGTGTGCCGGGACAAAGCAGGTGACAGTCGTGCTTTCGCAGAGAAACGGCTTGGACGAACCATGGGGAACCAGACATACGAGCCTTCCCGCCGGCGTCCTGTGCTGCACGCGGAAGAGCGGGGATGCGCCTCCCGACAAACGGATGGATATCGCGGTGGCGACCCGCATCATTGGTGGCGCGCCGGTTGTTGATGATGCCGGCATGGGCACGCTGAAGCTGACCCTCAAGGCTGGCGAGGCGGTGACGATAGTGACGTGTGTGCTCTCCAAGCTTGACGCTCCTGACTTTCTTGAAGCGGCGATAAAGAGGGTGTCGTCGCTTGAGGCAAAGGACATTCCGGCGATGACGGGCAGGCACAGGGACTGGTGGAAGAGCTTCTGGGCAAAATCGTTCATCGAGATTCCCGACAAGGAGATCGAGAAGCGCTGGTACGCGGCCTTGTATGTGATGGGATCGTGCAGCAAGGAGGGTAAGGTGGCGCCCGGGCTGTGGGGGTGCTGGGTCACACTCTTTGCCCAATGGCAGGGCGATTACCACCTGAACTATAATTTTCAGGCGCCATATTACATCGTCTATTCCAGCAACCACGCAGATCTGTCGGCACCATTTTACCACGCGATCCTTGAGGCGCTGCCCCGTGGCAAAGAACTGGCCGGAAAACGCGGCTGGAAAGGCGTGCATCTCCCCGTGTGTATCGGACCACGGGGCATTTTTCCGGAGGGCGAAAAGGATCATGGACAGCGTTCGAATGCCGCGTATGTAGCCTTGAATTTCATCTGGCAGTATCAGTATACGCAAGACAAGGAGTTTCTGAAGACGACGGCCTATCCGTATTTGCTGGAAGTTGCTGCATTCTGGGAAGACTATCTCAAGCTGGAACCCATCGACGCCGCTCATGGCGGGGCCGGTCGGTATGTGATTCATGGCGACTCGATTCACGAAGGTTCCGGTGATGATGTGAATCCCATACTTTCGCTGGGACTTATCAGAAACCTCTTTAAGAATCTGATCGTCATGAGCAAGGACCTCGGCGTTGACGAGTCCCGCCGCGCGAAGTGGCAGGACATCCAGGATAAGCTCAGTGCGTTTCCCCTCCAGGAGCGGAACGGGAAGACCGTTTTCCGCCTGACGGAGAAAGGGATGGATTGGGCGAAAGGCAATACGCTCGAAATCCAGCACATTTTTCCGGCAGGGACCATCGGTCTGGACAGCGATCCGAAGTTGCTGGAAATCAGCCGCAACACAATTGACGAGATGGGTCGCTGGGCGGATTACAACGGCTTCTCATCGTGGTACACCACCTGCGTCCGCATTGGTTACGATCCTGCGACGATCTTGAGGAAAATGCGCGAGGAATGCGACAAGCACTCCTTCCCGAATCTCCTTCTGTTCTATGGCGGCGGCGGCGTGGAAAGCTGCGGCGGCTTCCTGGCGATCAATGAGATGCTTTTGCAGAGTCATGAGGGCGTGCTCCGTTTCTTTCCCTGCTGGCCGAAAGACATGGCTGCAAAATTCGGAACACTGCGTGCAGTTGGGGCGTTCCTTGTCTCAGCCGAATTAAGAAACGGCGTGGTTGCCGGCGTGAGGATTTTCAGCGAAAAAGGCAAGCCGTGCACCGTGCAGAATCCGTGGAGCGGGAAGAAGGTTAAGATCAAGCGCAGTGGGGCGCGACCTGGTATATCTGCTGAAACTCAGCAGGGAGATCGATTTACTTTCAAGACTGGTGTGAATGAAACAATTGAGCTGACGATGGTGGAGTAGGTGCTTCTTGCTGGCAGGGCGCAGCCTCAGGCCAGCCCGGAAAGGCCAAGCAGCGGGTTACTACTCAGGTCGTCAGGAGTCAGAATGAGAATACATAATGGAGGAACGAAAGCTTGTGAGTACTAAGGAGTCTCTGATGACTGGGTTGCTGGTTTTGGGATTATGCATGACAGGCAGCGCGGCCGACCTGGTCAGGGTGGCCTATGATGATGCTGGCGTCAACGGTGCCCAACCGCATCTCAAGAATTCCGATGGCGACTGGCGGTGCGGGAATCCCGGAACGTCAGATGAAACGTTGCGCACCGTGGCGTTCGGTTCTCGAATTGAGTTCGGGTATCGCGGCTTGAATCCGCAGGCAATGTACAAGGTCAAACTGCGCTTCTTCTCTGATTCGCGGCGCGAAGTGCGCGTCAAAGCGGGAACGAGCACGTTGCTGGATCTGGTGACCATTGAGACGGGGCAACCGGTTGAGCGCGAGATTGATCTTCCGCCCGCGGCCTTTGCTTCGGGCGTTCTGACATTGTTGATTGAGCATGTTTCCGGATTCAACGGGGGTGTGGTTTCGGATGTTGAAATACTTTCGACTGATCCAAAGTCACTGGAGGCGATCCCAGTCCTTGCGCTGGCTGTTCCGCGACTGAGTCCGCGGCCGGTCAGTGTGGCAGGCGTCTCTGATGCGTTTGTGGATCTTGGTGGCGACTGGCGGTTCAATCCGGCGCCTCAGGCCAACTTCTGGCAGACCGATGTTCGTGGCTTGAAAGCCGAAACAGGCTGGGTTTCGATCAAGGTGCCGGGTGAATGGGCCATGCAGGGATTCGAGGTGAAGTCCGGCACGGCAGCGGGGTACCGGCGCGCATTCACGCTTCCCCGAAACTGGAACGGCAAGCGTATCAGGCTCCGGTGCGAAGGAGTGTACAGCGACTCCACGGTTTGGATCAACGGGAAGAAAGCGGGTGAACACCAGGGTGGATTCACGCCGTTTGAGCTGGATGTAACGGATCTTGTCCGGGTGAAGGGAGAGAACCGGATCGACCTCGCGGTAATCAACGAGTCGAAGGCGGACACGCTGGCCAGCGGAACCAAGTATGCCTGCCACCAGTTGGGCGGCATTCCGCGCTCGATCCGGTTGATTGCCCTGCCGGTGGCGAATGTGTCGTCGTTGCAGGTCATCACGACCTTTGATGCGGCCTTCCGCGATGCGACGCTGGGTGTTTCCCTCGGGGTCGTGAACGAAGGCGCGGCTGCGATTGAGGGGGTGAAGGCTCTGTTGACTCTGACCGCGCCGGACGGCAAGACGGTCCGGCTCTCGCCCGATTGTCTTTCCCTGGGTACGCTGGTGGCCGCCGGGCAGGCCTCAAATTCCGTGTCTATTGCCGTTGCCAACCCCCTGAAGTGGGATAGCGAGCATCCGTGGCTCTACACCCTTTGCGTGAAACTTGAAGCTGGTGGGAAGACAGTTGAGACGCTGATCCAGAAGGTCGGCTTTCGCCAGGTCGAGGTTCGTGGCAACCGGATGTTTGTCAATAACATGCCGGTCAAGCTCCGTGGCGTCAACCGGCACGAGGTGTATCCGGTGACCGGGCGATGTGTGCCCGCCGGGCTGCACCGGAGGGATGTGGAGTTGTATCGCGAGGCCAATGTCAACCTGATCCGCACCTGCCACTATCCGCCGGACGAGGCGTTGATGGATGCTGCGGACGAACTCGGTATGTTCATCGAGTGCGAGGCTCCTTTCTGCTGGGCGCCTGGAACCGGCAATCAGAACCTGGTTTTGCTTCAATCCGCGGAAATGGTGCTGACCTATCGGAATCATCCGTCGGTGCTCTTCTGGTCGCTGGCCAACGAAAGCAAGTGGGGTCAGGACTTCATGGACTCGTCAAAGCTCGTGCGTCAGCTTGACCCCACGCGGCCCCAGACTTTCAACAATCCGGGCGATCAGAAATTCACTGAGATTGCCAATCTGCACTATCCCGGCCACGGCGGGCCTGAGGCGGGGCGCGGCAATGCCAGGAATCCGATCTATCTGGGCGAGGATTGCCATCTCAATGCGTACAACCGGCTTGAACTGGCGACTGATCCGGCGATTCGCGACACGTGGGGCCGGTACACCCGTGAACTGTGGGATGAGATATACAACAGTGAAGGCTGTCTCGGGCAATCGATCTGGTCCGGAATAGACGACACATTCTACCTCAAGGACGATCGCACCGTAGGTTATGGCACCTGGGGGCCGATCGACGGCTGGCGCCGCCCCAAGCCGGAGTATTGGGGCATGAAGAAAGCGTATTCCCCTGTGCGCATCCTGAATACCGGGCGAATAGCGGTTTCAAACAGTGCCATCGAAGTTGAGATCCAGAACCGCCAGGACTTTTCCGACATGGACGAGATGAAGGTGGGGTGGAAAGTCGGCAGGCAGTCCGGGGACACCGCTGTCAGCCTCGCGCCCCGCGCCAAAGGCACACTCCGGATCGTCTTAAAGAAGACAGCGGCGGCCGGCGACAAGCTTGAGCTTACTTTTACCGATCCGCGCGGTTTTGTGGCGGATCAGTTCTGTATTCCTCTGACAGGCGCCGGATCAAGACCTGAAGTCGTGCCGGGCGGTGGCAGACCGGTGTGTACGATGGTGGAGTCGCCGGATGACATAGTGGTTGTCTGCGGAAACACTAAGTGGAAGGTCAGTAAGACTTCCGGCCAGCTTGAATCGGTCGGCACGGGTTCCGGCTGTCTTCTCCTTGGCGGCCCTAAGTTGATGCTTCTTCCGCTCAATAGCACCGGCGAGGCGCAGATGTCCGGCAAGACCAAGGTTTGGACGCCTTTCACCGGATCCTGCTCCGGCTGGGTCTGTGACAAGGTTAGCGGCGTGACGGAAAACGGGCGGGTGAAAGTGAGCGTGGAGGGGAAATACGAGGGCGCGGAGGGCTCCTACACTCTTACCTTTGCTCCGGGTTGCGGTGTCGCAGTGGCTTATGAATTTACCGTTACGAAGGAATTGAACCCGAGGCAGGTGGGCTTGGTGTTTTCTTTGTCACGCGAATGCGAGATCCTTTCCTGGGAGCGGGAAGGCTATTGGGATGTGTATCCGGAAGATCACATCGCCCGCCTGAAAGGGACAGTAAGGGCTTCTGAGGGTTTCGAGGCGACTTCCGTGGGGCCGCGCACAAAGCCGTCGCATCCCTGGCGGCTGGATAATCTGCCCTATGGCAACAATGATTTCTGTTCGACAAAGCACAACATCCTGAAGGCGAAGCTTGTCAATGCAGGCGGGCTTGGGGTCGAAGTGGATGGACAGGCAAAGCAGCATGTGCGCTGCTGGCGTACCGGGGAGGCCGTGAATCTTCTCGTCGCCGATTATTCAAATGGCGGCAGTGAGGGTTATCTCCGTGGCCTTGCCAGCAAGGATGACCGGCCGCTCAAGGTTGGCGACAAAGTATCGGGTGTGGTGCGGATTGTGCCGGTGGGTGGTTCGGGTGAATAAAGAAAGGGGAGATGCGATGCAACAGATGAAGGTGTCGAGGCGGTCTTTTCTGAAGGCGACCGGGGCGGCAGTTATCTTGCCGAACATCATCACGTCCAGCGCACTGGGCGCGAACGGACGTCCGCCGGCGAGCGAGCGGATCGTAATGGCGGGTATCGGCATGGGCGGCCAGGGATCCGGCGACCTTGGGCAGTTCATGGGCGATTCGCGTATCCAGGTGGTGGCGGTGTGCGACGTCAAAAACCAGAACCTGGAGAGCATCAAGAACAAGGTGAACAGCCGTTACAACAACAAGGACTGCAAGGGGTATGTGGATTATCGCGAGGTGATCGCCCGCGGTGACATCGACATGATTCTCTGCGCCACGCCCGACCACTGGCACGCGCAGATCTCGATCGACGCCATGAAGCGCGGTAAGGACGTCTACTGCGAGAAGCCGCTGACCCTGACTATCGCCGAGGGCCGCAAGATGGTCGATACCGCGCGCCGCTATGGACGGGTCTTCTCGTGCGGCAGCCAGCGGGTGATCGGCGACTACGGGGCGCTGGCCTGCGCGGCGCGTAGCGGGAATTTCGGAACGATCCTCAACGTCTACGCCGATCCGGGCGGGCCGCCGCGGCAATGCTACCTGGCGGGTGAACCGATCCCGCCGAACACGATCGACTGGGACCTGTGGCTGGGGCCCGCTCCGATGGTGCCTTATCACCACTTCCGCTGTGGGCAGGCCTATGGGCTGGGCGGCGAGGGGTTCCGGTCCTGGTCCGATTATTCCGGCGGCATGATGACCGACTGGGGCGGGCATAAGTTCGGAGCGGCGCTGCATGGCATGGGACTGGATCACACGGGCCCAACGGAAATCATTCCGGCCGACGGCAAGGAGTACAGATACCTGACGTATGTTTTCGACAACGGGATGAAACTGCACGTCGGCGAGGACGGGCCGAAGTACATCTGCGAGAAGGGCCAGGCCCAGCCGTTGCGCGAATTCAAGGTGCCGCCGGGCCTGCGCTGGTACGAGGACGGCGCAAACTCGCCGATCAAGGATCTGACGAACTGCGTGATCTCGCGCAAGCGCCCCTTCCAGGACGTGGAGTACGCGCACCGCACCGCGACCGTGTGCCACCTGGGCAACATCTGCTATAAGTTGAACCGGCGGCTCAAATGGGATCCCGTGAAAGAGGACTTCATCGGTGACCCCGAGGCCAGCAGACTGGCTGACCGGCCGCGGCGCGGGCCCTGGCAGATCTAGCGTATGGTTTGGAACGATGCGATATGGGAAGGAATTTACGATCATGATGAAGAAGATGGCGACGATAATGACGGCGGTTTGTCTGGCTGCGGGGATATCGTACGGTGATGTCTGGCAGGACCTGGCGAAGTATAAGTATGGTGAAGGGAACGCGGCAGACGCGGCGGAACAGCTTCTGCAGAAAACGCCGGTGGCACGGCACGGCGAGATCGAGGATTCGCTGATCGCGGTGGTGTCGTCCAAAGAGGCGACGCAGGACGGCAAGGCGTGCGCGTGCCGCATGCTTCAGCAGGTCGGTACCGGGAAGTGCATCCCCGCTGTGGCGGGCCTGCTGAAGGACGAGGTGCTCTCGCAATACGCCCGGCTGGTGCTGGAGCGGATGGGGAGCGTGGAGTCCGATTCGGCGCTGCTGGCCGCGCTGGACGGCGCGCCCGACGCGGTGAAGCCCGGCATTATGGGCAGCCTCGGTGCGCGCAGGGTCGTCAATGCCGTCAAGCCGTTGGCAAAGCTGGCCGGGCACAGCGATCCGGCGGTGGCTGCGGCGGCCATCGGCGCGCTGGGCAGGATCGGCGGCACGTCCGCCGCAGGCATCCTCCGCAAACTGAAGCCGGCGGAGAGTCTGGTGCCGGTGCACACGGACGCCCTGCTGGATTGCGCGCGGAGTCTCACGGGGTCGCGGGCTGCGGCTCTTTACGAACAGGTTCTGGCCGGCAAGTCCCTCCAGCGCGTCGGTGCCCTGGCCGGGCTGCTGGCCGTGCACGAAAAGAAAGCCGTTGCGCTGATGGTTGGTTTTCTCAAGGGCGATGACGCACAGATGTACGGTGGTGTACTGACGCTGGTCTGCGGAGAGAAAAGCGCGGCCTTGACCAAAGTCATGACTGATGCTCTGGCGACGCTTCCGGACGCGAAGAAGGCCGCACTGATCACTGCACTCGGGGCGCGAGGGGACACGGCGGCGATGAACGGCATTGTCGGCTGCGTGGCCAGCACGAACGAGATGGTCCGCACCGCCGCAGTGATGGCGCTGGGCAAGATTGGCAACGAGGGCACGGTGAAGCTTCTGCTGGGCGCTGGAGGCAGCGGCACCGAGGCGCTCGTGAAAATACCGGGCGACGGCGTCAATGACGCGATAGTCCAGGCCCTGGCGGATAACGCGCTCAAGGTTCCGGCGATCAAGGCCCTGGTCTCCCGGAACGCCGCCGCAGTGCCGGCGCTGTTCAAGTTGCTGGATGATCAGGACCGCGAGGTGCGGAAAGCGGCGTGGAACGGGCTCCGCTCGCTTGCGACGGAAGAGGATATTGCCCCGATGGCCAAGGCTGCGTTTGCGATCAAGGACAAGGCGGAGCTCTCCGACGCGGTCGTGGCGGTCCGGCGGATTTGCGCGCAGGCCCGCGACAAGGCCAAGTGCTTCGAGGTTGTCGCCTCGTACTATGACAGCGCGCCGGACGGAGCGAAGGAGACTGTTCTCGAGATGGCTTCGATTGCAGGGAACGCGACGGCTTTGACGACCGTAAAGAAAGCGTTGGGCTCAGGCAATAAAGAGCTTTACGGCAGCGGCATTCGCTCTCTGGCGGCGTGGTGCAACGAGAGCGCGGCTGGCGACCTGCTCGATCTTGCAAAAAGCGCGCCCAAAGAGAACGAGCGCATTCTGGCGCTTCAGGGCTACATCCGGATCGCCGGCATGGACAATGTCGGTCTGACCGAAGGCCAGCGGGCGGAGATGTGCATGGCGGCGGACGGCCTGGCCACCCGCGCGGACGAGAAGAAGCTGATAATCGGCAGCCTGCAGAAAGGGCGCACGGCGATCGCCCTGACGCTCATGAACAAGTACCTCGATGATGACGGGCTGCGGAACGATGCCGAAGGGTTTGCGGCGGAGATGGCCGAGCGCCGCATAAAAGAGGGACCGGCCGCTGAGGTTAAAGAGATCGCGAACAAGCTCCTGACCAGCAAGAATGCTGGGATCGCTGACCGGGGAAAGAAGATCCTGGCTCAAATGGGGAAATAAGCAGTAGAACCGCAGAATGTTGAAGCGCGGAATTACGGAGGGAAAGTCGAGCAGGTTTTCGGAGGGCCTCGGCCTGACCTGCGTAGTCACGCTGCTGCGGGACGAAGAAGGTTCTTACGCGTCCGCGTGGGCAGGGTGACGACAAGTAGTAAAGTCTAATGTCAACAGGTTAAGTGCAGGGAGAAAGTGTGGGAACCATCTTTTACGCCGATGATAAGGTCGAAGTCATCAAGCGGTTCGCCTTTGCTCTCCAGTTTGACCTTCACCACGCCAGTCATGTTCCGGTAGTCATGAGGCAGGACAATTTGGAACTCAGGAAATCAGGAACGGAATTCCGGATTCGTGAGTTCCTGAGTTCCAGATTCAAATTGGATATTCGATCAGCAGCACCTTTTCGGATGGCTCCAGCCTGGACGCAGCGTTATCGTGCCTTGCTCAAGGCTAATTGAACAATTCCGGGTTGACAGGAAATGACATCGAAGAAAAGAATGATTGCAGCGCTTGAACGGAAATGTCCGGACCGGCTGCCGGTTACGACGCATCATGTTATGGATCATTTCCTGAGGACATACCTTGGAAGCGCCGATGTGCAGGCCTTCTTCGAGAGGTTCGGGTTGGATGCGGTCCGCTGGGTCATTGAACATCGGCCGGATGAATCGGCCGGCGAATACTGTGATCCTCTCCAGTGCAATCCGGGATTACTTGAAGTACGGCGTATAACCACGGATGACTGGCGGGTGGTTGCTGAAGAAGTTCCAGGACAGAGCTATCCGACGACGCGGTACCGGTTCGTGACGCCACGTGGTGAATTGTCCATGATTCTGCAATCCAATCAGTACACTGCGTGGATCACTGAACACCTCATCAAGGAGAAGCGGGATATTGATTTGCTGGGCGAGTTCATGACCAGCCCGAAGTGTGATGTGGAGGCGGTCAACCGCGAGGCGGCCGCATTTGGCGAGCGGGGCATTGTCCGCGGGCACGTCTGTGGTTTCGATGTCTATGGTCAGCCCGGGTGTTGGCAGGATGCCGCCTGTCTGGTGGGGATTGAGCGCCTGATTATGAATACCTTTGACGATCCGGAATGGGTGCATACGCTGCTGGGAATTCTGCAGCGTCGCAAGCTGACCTACGTGCGATCCATGAAAGGCGCGGCATTTGATCTGACAGAATCAGGAGGAGGGGACGCCTCTTCGACCGTGATCTCGCCGGCGATCTTTGATGGATTTGTTGCGCCTTATGATGCGCCGGTGATTGCGGCGGCGCATGAGGCGGGGCAGCGGATCGTCTACCACACCTGCGGCGGGATGATGCCGATTCTTGAATGCATCGCGGACATGAAGCCGGATGCGATGGAGACCTTTACGCCCAGGGACATGGGGGGCGATGCCAATCTGGCTGAGGCCAAGCGGCGGATCGGTGACAAGGTCTGCATGATCGGCGGGTTCGATCAGTTTCATTTCTTTACCGGCTGTACGCCGGAACAGACCCGCGCCGAAGTCCGGAGATGTTTTGAAGAGGCCGGGCAGGGGGGTGGGTATATCATTTGCCCGTCGGATCATTTCTTTGATGCGGATGTGAAGCTGCTTGAAGTCTTCGCAGACGAAGGGCGGAATTGTGTGTATGGGGAGAGGATGTGAACAGCCATGGATGCGGTGTGAAAGTTGGAGCAGGGATCATATTCTGAAGTATGTTCAAGCTGGAGGAAGCTTTGAATGACAAGACGCGAACTGATCAGAAACATCATTGCAGGCAGCAATACCGGGCGTTGCGGGTTCTGGCTGGGGAATCCGCATGCCGAGCTGTGGCCGGCTCTGCACAAGTACTTTGGAACGAAGACAGAGGAAGAGTTACGCGTGAAGCTTGGGGATGACTGTCGCTGGATCTCTCCGCAGTTCTATCCCGACGGCTACCGTGATCCCCTGGGCCGGGATCTTTTCGATTCGAGTCTGGACCGGACAAAGCACACGCTGTATCCGCTTGCCGGGTGTGAGACTGTAGCCGACGTGGAGGCGTATTCCTGGCCGAAGGTGGAGCACCTGAATTTCGAAAGTTGCCTCAAGGATTTGAGGGCTGCGGGCGATGTCTATCGCATGAGCGGATTCTGGACCTGTTTTTATCACAACATGGCCGACCTGTTCGGCATGGAAGAGTACTTCGTCAAAATGTACACGCAGCCGGAAGTGGTTCTGGCCGCAACGGACAAGGTCTGCGAATTCTATCATGAGGCCAATGAGAAGTTCTTTGCCGTGGCAGGCAATGAGATGGATGGGTTCTTCTTCGGCAACGATTTCGGGACGCAGTGCAGTCTGATCTGCGGCCCGGAGCAATTCGATCAATTCATCATGCCGTGGTTCAGGAAGTTCACGGAGCAGGGGCACCGGCATGGTTACCAGGTGATACTGCATTCGTGCGGCTCGGTGTTTGATGTCATTGAGCGCCTGATCGAGTCGGGGGTTGACTGTCTGCATCCGCTGCAGGCGAAGGCGGCGAACATGGATGCGGCTACACTGTCGGCAAAGTTCAAGGGGCGGATTGCCTTTATGGGCGGAATTGACGCGCAGGACTTGATGACCAATGCCAGCCCGGAGGAGGTTCGCGCGGAAGTGCATCGCGTCAGGAAGCTTCTTGAGCCTTGTCTGATTGTGAGTCCGAGCCACGAGGCGCTGCTGGGGAATGTTCCTCCGCAGAATGTCGAGGCAATGGCGGCGGCGGTGTGAAGGGTAAGAGGGAGAGGGGATTGTACAGTCATGGATGCAGGAAAAGTGATATTCCAGCCTGACTACAGGCATTTTTCGGACGTCATGAAGAACAAGCGGCCTGTCCGGCTGCCGCTTTACGAGCATATTGTAAGTCCGTCCGTGATGGAAAAGATCCTGAATGTCAGTTTCGCGTCATTAGAGACAGGTAATACAGGCGACCAGGCTGAATATTTCCGCCAGCACTGCCGCTTTTTCCAGGAGATGACGTACGACACCGTGTCTTATGAGGTTTGCACTTGCGGGACGATGCCGGGTCCTTCGGCGATCTGCGGAGGCAAGGGGCCCATTCAGACCAGGGCTGATTTTGATGCGTATCCCTGGCAGGAGTTGCCGGCCCTTTACTGGCAGGTGGCCCAGCCGCGTCTGGATGCGCTGGCGGCGGCGTTGCCGCCGGGGATGAAGGCCGTCGGCGGGGTTGGTAATGGGGCTTTCGAGCTGGCCGAATCGCTGGTAGGCCTGGAATTCCTGCCCTTCATGGAAGCTGACTATCCTGAGCTCTATGCCGATTTGTTTCGCGCCATTGGCGACTATATGTGTGATGTCTGGCGTGAATTTATGAAGCGCTATGCATGTCACTTTGTCGCTTGTCGTTTCGGCGATGATCTTGGATTTAAGTCATCTTTGCTGACAAATCCGGCCACCATCCGGAAGCACATTATTCCCCAGTACCGCCGGGTGATCGATATTGTGCACGGGGGTGGGGTTCCCTTCCTGTGGCATTCCTGCGGGTGTATTTTCGAGATCATGGAGGACGTGATTGCGCTGGGCATAGATGCCAAACATTCGAACGAGGATTCTATTGCGCCGTATGACCGCTGGATAGCCGACTATGGCGGCAGGATCGGGTTGCTTGGCGGATTTGATCTGAACTTCATCTGTTCCAACTCTCCGGATGTCATTCACGAGAAAGTGATGGAGATGGGAAAACGATTCAGGAATTCGGCACGGGGTTATGCGTTAGGATCCGGGAATTCAATTCCGGATTATGTGCAACCGGAAAACTATCTTGCGATGGTAAGGGCGGCCCGGGAAATCCGTTAGGCGTGCGAGGCGACACTTACGTGAGGGTGGAAATCTAGCCTTGTAACACCTCTCAAATATTGACCATATTGAGGTATGGATATGAGAGGAGTTAATTAATGAGATCATCACGGTCACGGCTGGCTGTTTATCTTGGTGTCGGCCTGATTGTCATCGGGCAAAGTTCCTGTTCCAGCTATGGAGAGGCTATGAAGAATCCGGAACCTGCCGGTTTCAGTCTGACAACGAAGACGTTCTCTGTTGATTACAAGGTGGACAAGGACGGTTCGCTGTTGAACGGAGTGAGGAAGAGCGGGGACAATGGCGGATTTCCCGTGGGCGGGCAGGTTTTCCCTGGAAGATTTATCAGATCCATGGGCGGTTACTGTCACGGACCACGGTATAACGGGCCGATCGCCATTTCGCTTCCAGGCGGCGACAGTTCGCTGCAGCTGGTATATGAGTCGCACCGTTTGACCAGTGAATCCTCCAACGTCGAGTATGCCGTTGTCATGTTGCGCGATCGCCAGGTTCCGGTCCGTGTGGAATTGCATGTGCGGGCTTACCGGGATGAGAGTGTTGTCGAGCAGTGGCTTGTCCTCAGGAACGGAACGGCAAAGCCCGTGTATATCAAGCGGCTGGACTCCTTGTATTTGCAGGGTCAGGATGGCGACAAGACGTTCCTTGAATGGTATGAAAGCAAAGAGGGCAATGAGGCCGGCCGGCCGGAGCGGGAAAAGTTGCCCAAGGGCGGGCGACTGCTGGAGAGCCGGCATGGCAATCGACATGTGTCGGGGCCGGAACCCTTTTTCTGCCTTGGATTTGGCGGTTTCCCGGATGAGGAGAACGTGCCCTGCATGGTGGCTGCGCTGTCGTGGTCTGGAAGCACGCGCATGTCCTTCGAGATCAATGAGAGGAACACTCTGGAAGCCTCTGTAGGAGTGAATCAGCCTGCCACTGTGATTGTCGCTCCAGGTCAATCACTGACATCGCCTTCCTGTGTATATTCGTTCAGTGCCGCCGGCAAGGGGCCGGCAAGCCGGAATTTCCATCGCTGGATGCGCCGGTATGGCATGAGGGACGGGGATCGCCTGCGACTGGTTGATAACAATTCGTGGGAAGGTTGCGGCATGAATGTTTCGGAAAGTGCCGTTGTTGAGATGATGAAGATCAGTGCCGCGCTGGGCATCGAGTTGTATGTCATGGATGATGGCTGGTTTGGCAATGGTGACAACGCGCGGACCAGTGACAGAGCTGGTCTTGGAGACTGGCAGCTCAATCGGAAGCGATTCCCGAACGGACTTGAGCCTTTGATTAAGGCCGGAAAGGAAGCGAATATCGCTGTCGGGATCTGGTTTGAGCCGGAAATGGTCAATCCCCGGAGCGAGTTGTTCCTGAAGCACCCTGATTGGGTCATGCGAGTGCCTGGACGCGAGCTCGATCTCCAGCGCGGCCAAGCGGTTCTTGATGTGGCAAATCCTGCCGTGCAGGATTTCATGTATCATTCAGTGAGCGATATTCTCAAAGCCTGTCCGGGGATCCGCTTTGTGAAGTGGGATGCCAACTCAAGCATCAATAATCCGTACTCGCCCTTCCTTGGGGCGGACCGGCAGGGTGAGATGCTCAATCAATATATGGCCGGTTACTACCGTGTAATGGAGAAGCTCGTAACCGCCTATCCGGAAGTCGATTTCCAGGCTTGTGCCGCAGGCGGAGGGCGATCTGATCTCGGGGCGCTGAAGTTCAGTCATACATTCTGGCCCAGCGACAACACCAATCCGGGCTACAGGTTGGGCGCGATCTGGAACTTCTCGACCTGCCTGCCCGCCCTCGCGGCTACATGTCATGTCACGCATTCTGGTGGCAGGGAGTACCAATCCAAATACCGTTTCGATGTCGCCATGATGGGGCAACTCGGGATGGAGGTTGATCCGCGCAAATCCGAATCTGATTACCTCGAGGCCGCCAAGGTCGGCATTGCTGCATACAAGGCGGTTCGCGATGCTGTCCAGTTCGGGGATCAGTATCGTCATCAGCATCCATGTGATTCGTCAACACCTTCGGTGAATTATGTGGCCGGGGATAAGAGGCGAGCCTTGATCCTGGCGTACCAGACCGGCGATGTATCACAGCCGCTCGCGTTCACGTGTCCAGTGGCCGGTCTGGATCCGTTGCGAAGCTATCGGGTGGCCGAAATCAATCTACCACCGGGTGACGCAAAGCCGCGTCTGGCCCCCGGCGTCAAAGAGGTGCAGACCGGGAGTGAGTGGATGAAGCCGGGCGTGCCTCTGGTTTTTACGCGCCGTTTTGATAGTGCTGCAGTCACGCTTGAGGTTGTTCCCTGAGTAGTTACGGTGATTAAATGATTTCCGGAAATTCCAGATTGTCACGCGCGATCGCGCTGTCGGCAGGTGTCCTGCTGGCTGTTCATGGTGTTAGTCGTGCCGAAAAACTCGAACGCTGGAAGCATGTCAGTGTTGAGGATGAGACTTGGGCGAGTGCCAGTGGAACGGGTGACGGCCTTCTGCGTTTCGGTGAGTTCCTGATACATTCAGGTGCCACCTTTGCCCAGACCGGCGGCAGGCTTGGCAGCGTCACCAATTGGGGCGCACCTGTTGCTTCTATTGGTTGGAGCACCGGCGGATCCTACAAGATGTCGGGTTCGGCCGTCTTTGCGACGACGGCGGATGTGTTGCTGGGGCGTGACAAGGGTGGGAGCCGGGTCGCCGACTGGAGTTTGACCGACACCGCCAGCGCTACTCTCGGTGGTGCCCTGGACTTCTGCGCAGGCACCGCGAATCATCTTTTCCTCGGCGGTTCGGCCGCCTTTCAGGCGGGAAGTCTTCGCGGTCTGGATCGTGATGGCGAATACATCAGCCTTGCCAGTGGCGCTACCGCATCCCAGGCGACGTTGACGATTGGGACTCAGAATCAGGCGTACTATGAAGATTTGGTTGCCAAGGGGTATATCCGCGTCAATGGCGTGAAGCAAACCAGCTTCAGCAAGTTCCAGGTCAAGGGCAGCACGTTGTCGCTGGTTCCGCTGTCCATGAAACTGGCGATTGCCTCCGCAAATGGCGGAACCAGCCCGAAGGCGGGTATCGGCTTCGATGTCACCGTGCAACTCCAGGATATGAACAACGCTCCGGCCACTGTTGTGGCGGATCGGGTGGTGACGCTCCAGCTCAAGACCGGCAGCGGCATCTTGGGTGGAACGACAAAAGTGACCATTCCGGCAGGAGCCCATGAAGGGAAGATCCGAGGAGTAACCTACACCAGGGCCGAATGCGGCGTGGTACTGACGGCCCTGTGTGACGGGGCGGGGGATGGCGACAGCGCGGCCTTCACGGTTGCGGCAGGGGCTCCCGGCAAGCTGGTGTTCTGCGCACAGCCGGAGGCGACTGTGCTTGGGTGGCCGATCAGTCCGGCCGTGACGGTGCGGGTTCAGGATGCCAACGGCAATACCGTGATTGGCGATACCCGCCGCGTGACGATCAGCAGCTCGACAGCCGCTTTCTCCGGCGACAGCATCCTTGCCACGAATGCCGTTGCCGGCGTGGCGACCTTCAGCGCGCTCAAGCCGGTCAAGGCGAGCAGCTCCGCTATACTGGTGGCCAGCGGAAGTTCGCTGGCGGGGGCGACCTCCTGCACCTTCGCCGTCTCGTCGGATTATGTAGTCCATGCCGCGCCGGAAAAGGCCGCGCAGTTCAACGCCTTTAAGGAGATACCCATCAATACCATTACGCCGCAGGGGTGGTTGCGCGAGTTTCTGGTCCGGCAATATACCGGCCTCACAGGAAACCGTGAAATATTATCTTACCCGTTCAACACCTGCCTCTGGGCTGGTCGCATCCCTTACAACGGGAGCGGCGACGACTGGTGGCGCTATGAACAAACCGCCTACCTGACGGATGGCATGCTCCGGCTCGGCTATCTCATCCGCGATGACAAGCTCATCCAGACCGGGCGTGAAGGCGTGGCGTATGTGCTCGATCATCCCATGGATAAAGGCCGCCTCGGCCACCCCTTTTTCACCAGCCAGTGGCCGATGGCCGTCTTTTTCCGCGCCATGCAGGCCGAATACTCCGCCACCCATGACCCCAAGCTCCTGGAAGCTCTCCGGCAGCATTACCTTTCATATTCAAGTGCGGAGTTGAGGGGTGGACGTAATGTCATCAATCTTGAGGGTATGCTTTGGACGTACGGCAAGACAGGCGATCGCAAACTACTTGATCTAGCGAATACGATATACAACCAAGGGCAGGGTATTTGGGGAAGAGGTGCTCTGGCCGCGCCAGCAAAGGATGTTGATCATGGGGTCACCTACAATGAAATGGCGAAACTGCCGGCTATCTTCTATAACTACACAGGAAACAAGGAATATCTGTTCGCCTCAGTCAACGCCTTCAGGAAGCTTGATCGCGATCACATGCTGCCCGACGGTGTTCCCAGTTCCAATGAATTCCTGGCGGGCAAGGACATCCACCAGAGCCATGAAACCTGTGACATTTCGGATTACACCTGGAGCGTCGGCTACCTTCTGATGGCCACCGGCGACGCGACCTGGGCCGATCACATCGAAAAGGCCATTTTCAATGCCGGCCCCGGCAGCGTTTCCAAGGACTTCAAAAACCTCCAGTACTTTTCCAGCGTCAACCAGGTTATCGCAACTGGCGACTCCAACCACAACAAGCATTTCCATGGTTCCACCTGGATGGCCTACAGGCCCTGTCATGAGACCGAATGTTGCGCCGGCAATGTACACCGGTTCATGCCCAACTTTGCCGCCCGCATGTGGATGAGCGATACCAATGGCGGGCTCGTAGCCACTCTTTACGGCCCTTCCTCAACGACGCTGCCGATCAATCAGGGGCGACAGCAATTGACCGTCACGGAAAGTACCGGCTATCCATTCTCCGAGACCATCACCTTCACGTTCAATACTCCGCTGCCTGTCACGATGCCATTTTCATTCCGCATCCCCGGCTGGTGTGCGGCCCCGTTGGTCACAGTCAACCAGCGGCCATATGACGGCAAGCTTACCGCCGGCACCTTTGTCACCATGCGCCGGACTTTCAGTAATGGCGATACTGTGACTCTTCACATGCCGATGCCAGTGAAACTCATTGCGTGGGAAAATCAGGGGGTTGCCGTCGAGCGTGGCCCACTGCTCTTTGCTTATCCTGTGCCGGAGAAGGTGACGGTGGATGCTCGGACGTATGATAACATGAGGGGTAAGAAGTCCTCTGATCCGGTGAATTTCCCGGCCCTCGACATCCGGCCCGATGGACCGTGGAACTATGCACTTGCTGCGAATTCAGCCGCAGATCTCAAGCTTGTTAATACAGGTTCCAAGAGCTACCCTCTTGACCCCGGAGCCAGCCCAGTTGTTATCAAGGCTCCAGCCAGGAGGGTGAAAGGGTGGGCGCTTCTCGAAAACCGCTACACACCGCCCCTGCCGGACAGGGACAAGGTCGAATGCGAGGCCGCAACTGAGACCGTCACCCTTGTCCCGTATGGCAGTACGCGGCTGCGGCTCGGGGTGTTTCCGGTCGCGCGGTGAAAATACCGTTGGAGTGACATGCGTCGTCGTAGCTGTATCTGCTGTTGAACAAATGTACTGAAACCTGACGAAAGGGAGCCCCGTGAACTATATGAAGGCGTTGGTGAAACGCGAATCCGGCCCCGGTCTTTGGATGGAGGATGTCCCCTTTCCTGAGACGGGGATCAATGATGTTCTCATCAAGATCTATCGAACCGGAATCTGCGGAACTGATTTGCATATATACAAATGGGATACCTGGGCGCAGAAGAACATCCCGGTTCCACTTGTGATCGGCCACGAATTTGTAGGGACGATAGTGTCGGTAGGGTCGAACGTAAAGGACTTTCATCCCGGCGATATTGTCAGCGGTGAGGGGCATGTTGTTTGCGGGCGGTGCCGGAACTGTCTGGCCGGGCGGCGTCACCTTTGCAAAGACACGCATGGAGTCGGGGTCAACCGGACTGGGGCTTTTGCCGAGTACCTTGCGTTGCCCGTTACCAATGTATGGGGGCACGCGCCGGGGCTTGACCGTGACATCCAGTCCGTTTTCGATCCATTCGGAAATGCTGTCCATACCGCCCTGAAATTTGAATCGCTGGGTGAAGATGTTCTGATCACCGGAGCCGGGCCCATTGGAATTATGGCTGCGGCCGTGGTTAAGCATGCGGGTGCCCGTTATGTTGTCATCGCCGACACCAATGCCTATCGTCTCGATCTGGCCCGGAAGATGGGGGCTACGCTGGCTGTCGATCCCACCCGGACGAGCCTCGCCGAGGTGCAGAGGAAACTGGGCATGAAGGAGGGGTTTGATATCGGCCTGGAAATGAGCGGGAATCCTGTTGCGTTCCGCGACATGCTCGCCAACATGGCGCATGGCGGCAAGATTGCGATGCTGGGAATTCCGTCTGACAGTGTCGCCATTGATTGGAATACCGTTATTTTCAACATGCTGACTGTCAGCGGCATCTACGGCCGTGAGATGTACGAAACCTGGTACAAGATGACCGCCCTCCTCCAATCCGGCCTTGATATCAGTCCGATCGTCACTCATCGGTTTCATTACACGGAATTCCAGAAGGGGTTCGATGTCATGCTGTCCGGAAATTGTGGCAAGGTGGTTCTGACCTGGAGCGAGGGGTGATTTATGCTGACAGATTCCTACAAACTGCAACTTGCCGGAATCCTTGAGGATGTGCGCGTCGCCGGTCTCCTGAAGAATGAGCGGATCGTCACCTCCCCGCAACGTACCAGGATCAGCACATCGATCCATCCCGGGGTGTTGAATCTGTGCGCCAACAATTATCTCGGCCTGGCTTCACATCCTGATGTCATTGCCGCTGCCCATGCGACTCTCGACCAATGGGGATATGGCATGGCCAGTGTGCGTTTCATTTGCGGAACCCAGCAGCCTCATAAGCAACTGGAACACGAATTGAGCGCTTTCCTCGGGATGGATGACACGCTTCTCTATTCATCATGCTTCGATGCCAATGGCGGGCTTTTTGAAACGCTTCTCGGCGAGGAAGATGCCGTCATATCTGATGAACTCAACCATGCTTCGATCATTGACGGTATCCGTTTGTGCAAGGCAAAGCGGTTCCGTTATCGCAACAGCGACATATCCGACCTTGAATCCAGACTCAAGGAAACGCAGGGTGTGCGCCACCGTCTGATCGCCACCGACGGAGTATTCTCAATGGATGGCACGTTGGCGAATCTGCCGGCCATCTGCGACCTGGCTGAGCGTTATCATGCGATGGTCATGGTGGATGATTCCCATGCTGTTGGCTTCATGGGAGCCCGTGGCCGGGGAACGCATGAGCATCACGGGGTGATGGGGCGGGTTGACATCATTACCGGAACCCTCGGCAAGGCATTGGGCGGTGGGTGCGGCGGGTACACCAGTGCCCGGTCCGGGATCGTTCAGCTTCTTCGTCAGAAATCACGGCCGTACCTGTTCTCCAATTCTCTTCCTCCCCCGGTAGTGGGTGCTTCACTGAAAGTATTGTCCATGCTGGGCAATTCAACCGGGTTGCGTGATCGCCTGGAGGAAAATGCAAGGTTCTTCCGTCAGGGACTTGGAGCCGCTGGATTCTCGCTTTATCCCGGGGTTCATCCGATTATTCCCATAATGCTGGGAGATGCAGCCCTGGCGACCCGTCTGGCTGACCGGCTGCTGGAGAAGGGCGTATACGTCATAGGGTTTTCATATCCTGTTGTTCCTCACGGAAAGGCGCGCATAAGGGTTCAGCTTTCAGCCGCTCATACCCGCGCCGACCTTGAGTTCGCTCTTCAGATGTTTGCCGAGGCGAAGCAGGAGTTTGTAATCTGACGTTATGAAAGAGAAGGAGAGCGCAACGTGAATAGAATTCTTGAAAAGGTCTTAGCCATAATGGTTGTTGGTGGCCTGGGGTTCTGTCTCGTGGCTGAGGCTGAATCTGCTGATCCGGTCTTTGCCGGTCTCAATCCGGCAAAAGCGCCTGTATTTTCCGGGCTTTACCTCAAGGCCGGGGACAGGCTGGCGATATGCGGCGATTCGATCACGCAGCAGAACCTGTACTCCAGGATCATTGAAACCTATCTGACAGTGTGCGTGCCGGAATTGAAGATCACGGCGCGCCAGTACGGATGGAGCGGCGAGACTGCCGAGGGCTTTCTTAATCGCATGACCAATGACTGCCTGCGCTTCAAGCCGACGATCGCCACCACATGCTACGGGATGAACGACTTCCGGTATCGTCCCTGCGATGAGGCGATCGACAAATGGTACCGCGGAAACATCACGGCGGTGGCGAAAGTGTTCAAGGGTGAAGGTGCCCGCGTCATCATGGGTTCGCCTGGTTGCGTCGGCAAAGTGTGCAGTTGGGTTGCGTCCATTGGAACGCTTGAGCAGCACAATCAGCACCTCTGTATGCTGCACAACATCGACATTGAAGTCGCGGCTCAGGAAGGTGTCCGTTTCGCAGATGTCTTCTGTCCGATGTACGCTGGAGGTGTTGAAGCCAGGAAAAAATATGGACCCGACTACGCCATTGCGGGCGGGGATGGCATCCATCCCGGCATGGCCGGCCACCTGGTGATGGCTTACGCTTTCCTCAGCGCCATGGGGCTGGACGGAAATATCGGCACGTTCACGGTGGACCTGGCCAGGGGGACAGCCACGGCCACGGCCGGGCACAAGGTGGATGAGTTCAAGAACGGGGCGCTGACCGTGACCAGTACCAGGTATCCATTTTGCGATGCCGGTCCGACCAACAAGGACTCGTCAATTCGTTCCGGCATGACCCTGGTGCCCTTCAACGAGAAGCTGAACCGTCTGGTACTCGCGGCCAAGGGAGGCAAAGCTGCGAAGTACAAGGTGACGTGGGGATCGGCCTCGCGAACCTATTCCAGCCAACAGCTGGCCAAAGGTATCAATCTGGCCGCCGATTTCGCGGAGAATCCGTTCTCCGAGGCATTCCGGAAAGTGGATGGTGCTGTTGCCGGCAAGGAGGGATTCGAGATTGGCCAGATCCAGCAGATTGTCCACGGTGCGCGGGGACGGGCCGACAAGGAAGCCGCAGTGCAGAAGAGCGAAGAGGAACATGCGGTACGGGCGGCTGCCATCCAGATCGCTTTCGTCCCGGTAACGCACACAATCCGCATCGAAGGGGAATGATCTCTTCTTTCTCACTTCCTTGATATCCATGTGGATAGGCTCTTAATCGCTGTAACACTTCTCCAATACCGACCATATTGAAGTATGCAGGTAAGGGGGCTTAGCAGAGAGACTGAATTCTGAACACCTGAGTGGTTACACTGGCGTCCCAGAGGGCCGCCGAGGCTGAAGCGGTCTAGCCTGAAGGCTGAAGGTAAAACACGAATTCAATAACCCGGGATTATCGTAAATGACATCGAGTCTAATCATGCAGAATGATGCGAATGTCCTAACAGTCTATCAGCCTACAGCCTATCAACCTGCATCCTATGGGATGCCTGGTTCTCCAACGAATCGAATCGTTTTAGCCCTGGTGGCTTTGATGGGATTGGCCGCTCTGGGCGCGGATTGCGCGGAGCCGGGCCCCGTGTCGAAGTATACGGCGGTGTTCACTGCGCCGCCGGGATGCAACCCACCGCTGGATTCCAAAGGGGAAAGCTGCAACATAGACAATCCACTGCTCGGCAATGGTGACATCTCCGTCGCCATAGCCGGAAAGCCGGAGTTTCAGCGGCTGTTTCTGGGCAAAACTGATTTCTACCTGCTCACCTTGAATGAGGGCAAATACCGCGGTTGCAAAGGATTCGGGACGCTCGATATTGCCATTCCGGCCTTGACCGGGGCGAGTTACCGGGTGGAGCAGAAGCTCGACGTGCCGGAGGCGACTTCCACGTTTGCCGGAACCAACGGCACGGTGACGATGAAGACTTGGACTCCGTACGGTTCGCCCCTGGTGGTGGTGGAGATGAAGGCGGATAAGCCCGTGGAAGTCGCCCTGAAACTAAACCGGATCGTTGGCGACGGGCAGGTCAGCACCACCGGAAAAACCGATGGCGTGTGGTGGGTTGCGGGTGGCTACACGAAGGAGCAGGCCGACATCCCGGTCATGATCACTTGCGCGATGGCGGTGCGCGGGGCGAAGGCTGATACTTTCACGCTGATGCCGGGGAAGCCGGTCACGGTCGTGCTAAGTTTGCGGAGCAGTTTTGACTCGCCGCAGCACGCGGAGGAAGCATTGAAGTTTGCACGCACGGCCAGTCTGGACCGTGCGCGCGCCAAGCATGAAGCGTTCTGGCGGGAATACTGGGCGAAGTCGTCGGTCGAGGTTGGCGATCCGCTCATCGAGCGGCAGTATTATCTGTCCTACTACGCCCTTGCCTGCTGCACCGGTAATCGAGAGTTCCCGCCCGGAATCTGGGGGCCGTGGGTGTTGACCTCGAAAGCCGGGTGGCTTGGCAGTTATCACTACAACTATAACTTCGAGGCGGCGTTCTGGCACCTGTATTCCGGTAACCGGCTTGCCCAGACGGATGGCTATGAGTCGCCGCTGCTGGCCGCGATGGAGAAGTGCCGGGAATATGCCCGTAAATTCTTGAAGTGCCGGGGTGTGTATTTTCCCGTCTACAGCGGGCCGAAGGGGCAGATGTGGGGCGGTGAGGCGGGGGAATGGATATTCTTCGGCCAGAAATCCGACGCCGCGTATGTGGTTGTCAATATCGCCATGCGCTGGGGGATGACCCGCGATGTGGCGTACGGCAAGCGCGTCTACCCGCTGGTGCTGGCCACTGCCGAGTTCTGGGAGGATTATCTCAAGCTGGAGCCTGCTTCGCCTTCATCGGGCGATGCCTCGCCCGATGGGCTGCGAAGGTCAGGGGGCTACCGCTATGTCATCTCCAACGACTCCATTCACGAAGGGTCCGGGCGGGACACGAATTCCATTGTCTCTCTGGCGCTGGTCCGGAATGTGATGAATGTGGCGTTGGACATGAGCCGTGAACTCGGCGTGGATGCCGACCGGCGCGAGAAGTGGCAGGATATCCGCGATCATCTCAGTCCGTTCTCGACCCAGACCAAAAACGGCAAAACGGTGTTCCGCTATACTGAAAAGGGAACGGCGTGGTGGCCTGATAATACCCTCGGCATCCAGCATGTCTATCCAGCCAACGGCATCGGGCTGGGGAGTGAACCCGAGCTGCTGCAGGTCGCGCGGAACACCATTGACGTCATGCAGCGCTGGTTCGACGGCAACGGTTCCTCGACGTTCTTCCCCGCCGCCGCGCGTGTCGGCTACGATCCCGCGGTGTTGCTGGGCAAGCTTCACGACTATAGCGGCAGGGCGTCGGCCAATGGCCGGATGTGGTGCGGCGGGGGCGGCCTTGAAAACAATTCGACAGTCCCGAATACCATCAACGAAATGCTGTTACAAAGCTACGAGGGTATCCTGCGCTTGTTCCCGGTATGGCCGAAGGATAAGCCGGCGCGTTTCGTAAACCTCCGGGCGTATGGCGCGTTCCTTGTCTCGGCGGGATTGAAAGACAGCGTCGTGACCGGTGTGAAAATCATGAGTGAAAAAAGCCAGCCCTGCACGGTGCAGAATCCTTGGAGCGGGAAGCAAGTCAGGTTGATCCGTAATGGCCGAAGTTCGGGTGGCGGAGAAATAAAGCAGGGTGACAAGTTCACATTCCTGACAGCACCCGATGAAATTATCGAACTGCAGCCGGTGATGTAACGAAGAAAAAGGAGAAAACAGTGAACAGAACAGTCAAAGTCCTTGCGTGTGGCGTGTTGTTATTGTGTTTGCATAGCGCGGCGTCGGCTGAGGTCAAGTTGCCGTCAGTATTCGGCAACAACATGGTTCTGCAACAAGGGCGCCCCGTTCCGGTCTGGGGCTGGGCGGATAAAGGCGAGCAGGTCACCGTCACCTTGGGGACGCAGAAGCAGACCGTTCGCACCGGCGAGGATGGCCGGTGGAAAGTCATGCTCGCTAAACTAAGCCTTGGCAAGCCGTTGGAAATGACCGTCAAAGGTTCCTCCGGCAATTCGATTAAGCTGACCAATGTGCTTGTCGGTGAGGTGTGGATATGTTCGGGGCAATCAAACATGGAGATAGGGATCAGAGAATGCAATGACGCACAAAAGGAAATCGCTGCGGCGAACTATCCGGAGATCCATCTATTCCTTGTGGCAAGAAACAAAGCCGCTCAGCCGGCCACGGATGTGAAAGCGACGTGGGTGCCATGCTCGCCGCAGAGTATTACCGTCGGTTGGTGGGGTGGATTTTCGGCGACGGCGTACTATTTCGGGCGTGAAATACACAAGGAATTGAAGGTCCCGGTTGGATTGATTGGCACCTATTTTGGTGGTTCTGCGGCGGAGGAATGGACCAGCCGAAGAACACTCGAAGCGGATCCATTGCTGAAATCGTATGCCAGTGCCGGGAATGCCTGCGATCTTTACAACGGACAGCTTTCTCCGCTGATTCCCTACGGCATCCGGGGGGTGATCTGGTATCAGGGTGAATCCAATATCCCGCAGGCTCACAAGTACAGGACACTCTTTCCCGCGCTGATCAAAAATTGGCGAGAGGAGTGGGGACAAGGCGATTTCCCCTTCGGTTTTGTGCAGATTGCGCCGTTCAGGTATGAGGGCATCTTCGGCGAGGGATGTTCGCCCAAATTCGCCGAATTGTGTGAAGCCCAGCTGAAGACTCTCAAGACGGTACCCAATACGGGCATGGTCGTCACGTCGGATATAGGAAATTTTGGCGACATCCATCCCCGGAACAAGCAGGATGTGGGCCATCGGCTGGCGCTGTGGGCCCTGGCCAAGGTGTATGGCAGGAGCAAACTCGTCTCTTCAGGGCCGATCGCCAAATCCATGATCATTTCAGGCAAGCAGATCAGCCTGAAGTTTGATCATTGCGGCAGCGGCCTGGTTGCCTCCGATGGCAAGCCGCTGACAGAATTCACGATAGCCGGTGAAGACCAGAAGTTTGTGCCAGCGAAGGCCGAAATCAGCGGGAACACGGTTATTGTGTCGAGCGACGAGGTGGCGGTCCCTGTTGCGGTCCGGTATGCGTGGCAGCAAACTCCACAGGCCAACCTGGCGAATAAAGAAGGTTTGCCAGCATCCTCATTCCGCACCGATTCCTGGAAAGGTGTGACGGAGCAATAGACGCTGGAAGAAGCTGGCGGTGACCGGAAAAGAAACAAAAGGGAAAGGGATGTCCATGCTGAGAAAAGCGTTTCTGATGTTGATACTGGGCCTTACGATCCATGCCGGGGCTTTGGTCGGGATGGCGGCCACGCCGTCAGGGGATAAGAACGTTGGATTTCCGGTTAAGGACGGCGACCGGGTGGTGTTCCTTGGAGACAGCATCACCGAGCAGCGCCTGTACACGACCTACCTCGAAGCCTATTTGTTGACCCGGTATCCCGCGTATAAATTGTCCTTCCGCAATGTGGGTTGGGGCGGTGACACCTCGTGGCTTCGCCAGCGTATCCAAACGGACGAGAATGCGCTCTTTGCCGCGGCTCCGGATGCGCAACAGGCGATGGTAGAGAGGGCGGTCAAGGCCGGGCTCGGACGCGATGTGCTGCCGCTGAAGCCGACAGTCGTGACGATTGATTTCGGTATGAACGACCATTCCTACCAGGCATTCCGCCAGGATATCTGCAACGCCTACGCGCGCAGTCAGACTCTCCTCGCCAGGATACTGAAAGACAGTGGCGCACGAGTTGCCCTGATCACGCCGCAGCCCCTCGAGGAACGACGGCCCGATCCAGATCAGGATGTACGGAACCATTCCCTGCGGAAGTTCTCCGATGCGCTCAAGGGCGTGGCGGCAACAGAGGGCGTTTCTTTTGTGGATCAGTTTGACTCCTATATGGCGGCAATGCTCAAAGCTCGTGCCGGAAAGCCCGATATCACCATCGGCGGAGGTGATGTCATCCACCCCGGACCGGCCGGGCAGCTGATCATGGCATGGTCCATCCTCAAGGGACTCGGCATGCCGTCGTTGGTGTCGCGCGTCGAGCTCGATGTGGCGCGGTCATCAGGCAAACAGGTCGTGGCTGCGGAGAATGCGCGCGTATCGAACGTCACTTTTGACAAGGGCGTGCTTAGCTTTGATCGCCTGGATAATGCGCTACCCATGCCGGTTGACGAACGCGCCGAGCCGGCGCTCGCGCTCATTCCTTTCCTGGACGAGCTGAGCCGCTATGAACTGAAGGTCGCGGGCCTGAAAGCGGATTACTACGATGTGAAGATTGACGGTGAGAGCGTCTGCGGCGTGTCGCGGGATGAGCTGGCCAGGGGCTGGAACATGACCCTGGTGCCGGGGCCCGTGATCGGGCAGGCGCAGGAAGTGCTTAGGGGTATATTCAAGAAGAACGACCTCTATTTTGACCGCTGGCGTAACTGCCAGTTGAATCCCAATAATCAGGGTCGGATTCCCGAGCTGGATAAGCAGATCGCAGAATGGGAAGCAAAGATCGATGCGGCACGTCAGCCGAAAACGCACCGCGTCATGCTGACCCCGGCGACACGAGAGATTGTGCCTGAAGTTCCACTGTCAGCTCTGACAGGCAAGGATGCTCCGGCCGGCGCGCTCTGGCTGGATACGCAGGACTTGAGTCTCGTGAAGATTGGCTGGGGTTCCGTGGGCGCGGGCAAGGCGGTGGGTGGCAAGAATCCCATTTCCATCAACAAGCAGATCTTTGAACACGGCATTGGAGTTCATGCGACCAGCGTGGCTGAGTTTGACCTCGCCGGTACGGCGACCCGGTTTGTCGCGGCGGTTGGAGTGGATGACCAGGCTGGTCCATCAGGCGCTGGTTCCGTGGTCTTCCAGATCTGGGTTGATAGTGTGAAGAAGGCCAATTCCGGACTGATGCATTGCGGGGAAGCGCCGAAGGTGCTTTCTGTTGATCTGCGCGGGGCCAAGAGGATGAAGCTTGTGGTTACGGACAACGGCGACGGACCAGCCTGTGATCATGCGGACTGGGGCGGAGCCGCTGTGTATGCCACTGGAAATTTGGTGAAGGTTGTTCCGGTCACGGAAGATAAATAGAATAAGATGATTAAATTACCTCGTTTTGTAATCTTGGTTCTAGTGATGGTGTCTTTTTCCGCTGTTTTGTGTGCGGAACAGGCCAATGGTAGCATCCTGTTCGCCAACTGGGGCGTACACGGAGGCTCCACCGGTGGCGCAGTTCTCGAGGTTGACCGCGACAAGAAACAGATCTCCACCACGGGTGGCGCGGTCGAAAACCGGGTCTCAAGCCTATGCGTAGTGTAATCATGCTGCAAAATAGTTAAGGAGTCAAAATGAGTGCAACGAACCATCATGTTCTACGGCTTGTTGTTGTGGTCGTGATGCTGTCGGGCATGTCCGCCGTCGCAAAAGGGGCACTGCGGCAGACGGTCAGTCTTGACGGGCAGTGGCAGATTGCCGAAGGCGGGATGGGAAAAGCTCCGGAAAAGTTTGAGCATACAGTGCCGGTGCCGGGTCTGGTGGATCTGGCAATCCCGGCGTTTGGCGACGTCGGCATCAAGACCGGACAGCGCAGTGCGTTCTGGTACCGGCGGACGTTTACGCTCGATGCCATGCCGCACGTGGCGCGATTGAAGGTTCACAAAGCGATGTTCGGCACGAAGGTGATCCTCAACGGGCAGGTTCTCGGCGAACACAAGCCGTGTTTCACCCCGGGCCATTTCGATGCCAGGGCCGCGCTGAAAGCCGGGGAGAATGAACTGCTGATCCGCATCGGTGCCGACCGTGACGCCGTGGGACCGACGATCCCTACCGGTTATGACGTCGAGAAATCCCGCTACATTCCGGGGATCTTCGATTCGGTCGAACTGATCTGTTCAGGTACGCCTCATATCTTGAATGTCCAGGCTGCTCCGGATATCGAGAACAAGACCGTGCGCGTGCAGATCAACCTGCGCAACGATGGCGCGGCGACGAAAGGTGTCGTGACGTTGATCGTCCGGGAGACCAAGTCGGCCAGGATAGCCGGGCAGCTGACAAGCGAGTTCACCGGGCTGGCCAACGGCGCGGAGGCAACGGTTGATGTTCGCATCCCCGTGACGAAATGCCGGTTGTGGTCGCCGGAAGATCCGTTTCTCTACACGCTGGATGTGAGCACTGCGGCAGACAGCTTTACGACCCGGTTCGGGATGCGTTCATTCCGGTTCGATCCGGCGACGCGGCGTGCGATGTTGAACGGGAAGCCTTACTACATGCGCGGCAGTAATTTCACGGTGTACCGGTTCTTCGAGGATGCCTCCCGCAAGGATTTGCCTTGGAACAAGGACTGGGTGCGCACGCTGCATCAGCGGGTCAAGGATATGAACTGGAATTGCCTGCGCTATAGCATCGGATTCCCGCCCGAGGCCTGGTACGACATTGCCGATGAGGTCGGTATCCTGATCCAGGACGAGTACCCGCTGTGGTATTACGAGGTGCCTCGCGAGTTCACACGGGACCAGTTTGCGCTCGAGTATGCCGAATGGATGCAGGAGCGCTGGAACCACGCCTGCGTGGTGATCTGGGACGCCAGCAACGAGTCCAACTGTTCGGAAACAGCGCCGGCCATCACAAAGGTGCGCGCCTTGGATCTGTCAAACCGGCCGTGGGACAACAGCTACACGGCGCCACTGGAACCGACTGATGCTTACGAGGTGCATCCGTACCATTTCGGCAGTGCGGACTTCAAACTTTCCGGCCTGACCGGCGCCGACCGCGTGCCGCGCGCCTTCAACAACAATGACGGCAAGCATGCGGCGATCATCAATGAATACGGCTACCTGTGGCTGAACCGGGACGGAACGCCGACTACGCTCACCGGGCAGCAATACAAGAATCTGCTCGGCCCCGATTCCACCACTGAGCAACGCCGGTACCTCTATGCGCGGTACATGGCGGCAGAAACGGAATTCTGGCGGTGTTACCGACAGGCAGCGGCGGTGATGCACTTCGCTTCGCTTGGCTACAATCGTCCCAACGGCCAGACCAGTGATCATTGGCTGGATGTGGAGAAGCTGGTCTGGGAGCCGGAGTTCTACAAGTATATGCGGAATGCGTCGGCGCCGGTCGGTCTGATGATTGAAGCGTGGGCGGCTGAATATCCCGCAGGACAGGTGGCGAGCATTCCGGTGATCGTCATCAACGATCTGGATGGGACATGGTCCGGAGCTGTGCGCCTCCGCGTGCTACGCGATGGCAAGCCGGTGCAGGAGAAGACAGAAGAAGCCGAAGTTGCGGCTTATGGTGATCTGAAACTGATGTTCAATGTCACCATTCCCGTGCAAAGCGGGTCGTACCAGCTTGAGGCGGCGTTGATCAACGGCAATGCTTCGCCGGTGACCAGTCTGCGTGACTTTGTGGTGGTGACGGAAAGTGAAAAGGCGGCACGGCTCGGGCTGGCGGCGGGCAAGCCGGTCAAGGCGTCCTCCAATCTTGAGAAGGGTGGCGCGACAGCGCCGGAGGCCATCGTGGACGGGCGTTCCGAGACGCGTTGGGGATCGGAGTGGTCCGACGCCCAGTGGATCGCCGTCGATTTGGGCGGCAAGCAGCGCGTGGGACGCGTGGAGCTGGACTGGGAAAACGCCTACGCAAAAGAGCTGGCGATCGAGGTCTCGACCGACGGGGAGAGCTGGAAGGAGGTCCAGCATGTGAACAACGGCGGGGGCGGAAAACAGGTAATCCGGTTTGACCCGGTCGAGACTCGCTGGGTGCGTATGCGCGGCATCCAACGAGGGACGGGGTGGGGCTATTCCATTTGGGAAATGCGCGTTTTTGCACAATGATTGGGATTCACTGGCGTCCCATAGGGCCGCCAAGGCTACAGCGGTTTAGACTGAAGGCTGAAGGTAAAACACGACTTCAATAACCCGGGACTATCGTAAATGACATCGAGTCCAATTATGCAGAATGATGCGAACTTGGGATATTGGACTCTGCTAATTACACTCCAAATCTGCGAAAATATGCGAAATCTGCGGATAGATTGTATTTCTTACTGAATCGGGCCGCTTTAGAAAGGAAAACAATATGAGTGCACCAAACAGGCTGATGAACTGTGCGATGATGGGATTGGTTTTGTGCGTCAATGCGCAGGCAATGGACTATTGCGGTGTCTATACTTCTCCACCGGGCGGGATTCCGACGGGCCAAATGCCCGATGGTCCCTTGCTTGGTAATGGCGATGTCGGCGTGGTGCTGGCGGGGCCGGCGGAGGAGCAGCAGTTCTATATCGGCAAGAACGACTTCTGGCGGCGCAATGATGCGAGCGTGATGGGTATTGGCGTGCTGAAGGTGGTGATGCCGGAGTTGAGAGGCGGCAGCTACCGGCAGGAACAGGACCTGGCTTTGGCGGAGGTTCGCGGCGCTTTCACCAACGGCGTGGTTGCGGTGCAGACGAGATCGTTTGTCGATGCCAACTCAAATACGCTGGTAACGGAATTGAAGTGTACCGGAAGCAAACCGGTCACGGTTTCAGTTCTGAAGATCGGGTCCCGGACAGGCTTGCAAGAGAAAGATCCTGATAACAAGATCACGGATACTGACAACAAGGTGAACATCGGCCGCGAACAGTACCAGTACCTCGGGTCGCGCTGGTATTTCAACGGCAGCATAGCGGATGTCAGGGTGGAGAGCAAAGCGCTGTCGGCCCATGAAATTGCGGATATCGCAAAAGCAGGAGTCAAGGAAGCCGATGCGAAGGTCTATGACGGAGCTACCGTGTTCACTGCCATGGATGTGCCCAGGATAGAGACGGTCGTTTCGGTTAGTGCATGGATCAAGATCGAAAACGTGTCGGAGTCTGCCAATTACATCGTCAGCAAAGGCGAGTGGAGCCAGTCCTATAGCCTTGGTCTTTCCGCCGGGTGTCTGCGCTGGTCCATCAACGGCTATAGCCTCCAGACCGACAAACCCATGGAGCAGAAGAAGTGGATTCACGTCGCCGGGACGTTCAGCAACGGGAAGATGGATCTCTATGTTGACGGCAAACTCGTAAAGCACGCCCCGAGCGAAAGCCGCAAACCGGATGCTGGTTCCGAAGCCCCCGTCCTCGCCTTCACGCGCAAGGCTGATAATCTTGCCGGCCAAAGCAGGGAAGTTGCCATAGTGACGCTGATACTGGGTGGAGTGCCGGCGACGGATGATAATACCGGTGCGCTGTGCGTGACGCTTAAGGTTGGCGAAAGCGTCGCGATTGTTTCTTCCGTTATCAGTGACCTTGATAATTCCGATTTCCTTGAGACGGCCAGAAAGGCTGTACTCGCGCTGCGGGTGAGGGATATCCCGGCGATGTCGGCCGGGCACAGGGTATGGTGGAAGAATTTCTGGGCGCGATCATTTATCGAGATTCCCGACAAGGAGATCGAGAAGCGCTGGTATGCGGCCTTGTATGTCCTGGGTTCCTGCAGCAGGCCGGGCAAGGTTGCCCCCGGCCTGTGGGGAAATTGGGTCACGACGGACGGACCCAGTTGGCATGGTGATTTCCACCTGAACTACAACTTCCAGGCGCCGTATTATATGGCCTATTCCGGTAACCATACGGACTTGACGGCGCCGTTCTATCAGGCGATTTCTGAGGCGATGCCACTCGGCAGGGAGATGGCCAAGCGGCGCGGCTGGAAGGGCGTGCATTTCCCGGTGTGCATCGGCCCGTGGGGGCTTCTGCCCGAGGGACCGGAACAGGATCACGGACAGCGGTCGAATGCCTCGTATGTTTCCTTGAATTACATCTGGCAGTATCAATACACACAGGATCTGGAGTTTTTGAAGAAGACGGCGTATCCGTACCTGCTTGAGGTGGCTGATTTCTGGGAGGATTACCTCAAGCTGGAACCCTTCGACTCCGCTTCCCCCTCTGCCAAGGCTACGGCGGACACGCAGGGCCAGGATGGCAAGATGCGTTACGTGATCCATCGCGACGCGATTCATGAAGGATCCGGCGACAACATGAATCCAATTCTTTCCCTGGGTGTTGTCAGGAACCTTTTCAAGAATCTGATCGCCATGAGCAGGGATCTCGGAGTGGATGAAGCCCGGCGTGTGAAGTGGCAGGATATTCTGGATAAAATCAGTCCGTTCCCCCTGCAGGAGCGTAACGGCAAGACTGTGTTCCGCTATACGGAGAAGGGGTTGGATTGGTGGAACGACAACACGCTCGGCGTTCAGCATATCTTCCCTTGTGATACCATCGGGTTGGGTAGCGACCCGAAACTGCTGAAAATCTGTCATAACACGGTTGACGAGATGGCCCGGTGGGCTGATTACAACGGTTTCGCAACATGGTACACAGTCTGCGCCCGTATCGGCTACGATCCCAAGACAATACTGACGAAGCTGCGCGAGGAGTGCGACAAGCACTCGTTCAAAAACCTTCTGCTGTACTACGGTGGTGGCGGAATTGAGAGCTGTGGCGGCTTCCTGGCGATCAGCGAGATGCTGCTGCAGAGCCACGAGGGCGTGATTCGCTTCTTCCCCTGCTGGCCGAAAGACCAGGACGCCCGCTTTGGAACGCTTCGAACAGTTGGCGCATTCCTCGTTAGCGCCGAGTTGAAGAACGGCGTTGTTGCCGGTGTGAAGATTGTCAGCGAAAAGGGCAAGGCCTGTACCGTGCAGAATCCGTGGCCGGGAAAGACCGTTAGCGTGATACGCAACGGCAGGGTGAGCGGAACTTTCAAGGGGGAACGAGTAATACTGAAGACCATGCCTGGCGAGGCCATCGGCCTTGCTCCCACAGAAAGGTGATAGGATGAGAAGTTGCTTGATACGATCTTTGCTTCCGGTCGTTCTCATGGCCGCATCGTGTGGAGCTGCTGAGTCGCCCGCACTGAAGCCGCATCTGTTCAATGCGGATTGGCAATTTGCCATCAACACGGCCACCGCATCTGTGTCCGCGGGATGGCAGCCGGTTACGCTACCCCATACCGCGCGGTTGGAGCCACTGCTGCTTGGGAACAAGATGTGGATGGGCGAGTGCCTGTATCGCAAGGTATTTACAGCCGACCCGGCTTGGAAAGGTAAAAGGGTCTGTCTCAACATCGAGGCGGCGATGCATAGCGCTGATGTCGCGCTCAATGGAAAACCAGTTGCATCCCATGCTGGCGGCTATCTGCCCTTCCAGATAGACCTGTCAGAGCAGTTGAACTATGGCTCCACCAATGAGCTGCTGATCAAACTGGATAACCGGGAGAATCCTGATGTTCCACCGGGCAGACCCTATCGCGCGCTGGATTTCTCGTGGCATCACGGCCTCTATCGCAATGTTGATCTGCTGATCACCGATAAGCTCCACATCACGGATGCTGTCGCCGCCAATCTCACCGCGTCCGGCGGTATCTTTGTCACGTATCCAAAAGTTTCAGCCGATTCGGCAACAGTCCAGGTTCGCGTCCACGTCAAGAATGACAGGGCCGCTGCTGCAAAGTACTCGGTACGTTGTTCCTTGGCTGGCGTCGCGGACCAGTCCGAACCGGCAGCCCTCGCGCCGGATGAATCAGGCACCGCGACACTCACGCTCGTTGTCCGCTCGCCGAAGCTCTGGTCTCCTGCTGCTCCCAATCTGTACCAGCTCAGCACCATGGTGCTCAATGCTGACGGCTCGACCGCCGATGGCCAGACTATCCAGGTGGGCATCCGGTCCGCTACCTGCACTGCAGGGCGGTTCGCCATCAACGGCCGGGCAATGTATTTGCGCGGCACCAATCGACATCAGGAATATCCCTATATCGGTTATGCGCTGCCGGACAGCGCCCAGTGGCGCGATGCGGCCATGATCAAGCAGGCTGGATTTGATTTCGTCCGCCTGTCCCACTATCCGCAATCCCCGGCGTTTCTCGACGCCTGTGATTACTACGGAATAGTTGTAATGGAACCCATTCCAGGCTGGCAATACTACAAGGATGGGATATTTGCGGATCGTTCGCTGCAAAATTCCAGAGACATGATCCGCAGGGATCGCAATCACCCATCCTGTATATTCTGGGAAACCTCCCTGAATGAGACCGGGCATCCGGAAGCTTTCCTCAAACAGCTCCACGAAATTGCCGGCCAGGAATGCCCGGGCACATTTTCCGCCAGCCACAACAACAGCTATCACGATGTCTTCATCCCTGCCCGCCAGCATACCGGCGGGCCGAAGTACTGGGATGATTGGAAGCAAGGCGAAAAACCAATCCTGACGGCCGAGTATGGGGACTGGGAATATTACGCCGACCGGGCAGCCAACTTCAACCAGACCGGAGCAAAAGAGCTCAAGAGCGAGGAGGTCAACAGCCGTCAACGTCGTGCCGACGGCGAAAGGCGCATGCTTCAACAGGCCCTCAATTTCCAGGAAGGCCACAACCAGAACCACGTTTGCGCCTCGATGATCGGCGATGCAAACTGGCTGTTCAATGATTACAATCGCGGGTGTGCCCCGGATCATTGCACCAGTGGTATAGTGGACATCTTCCGCCTGCCGAAGTTTGTCTGCCATTTCTACGAAAGCCAACGCGCCCCCACGGACGAGTTTCAGGCCAAACCAATGGTCTTTATCGCGTCCTATTGGACAGAGAAATCACCGCTATCCATCCGGGTGTTCTCCAATTGCGACGAGGTGGAGCTGCGTCTCAACGGTACCATCCTGGGTCGTCAGAAACCCGATCAGGACATCTTCTCCAAACACCTTGATCATCCACCGTTCACATTTGCTGTGCCTGAGTTCAAGGCCGGGGAACTCAAAGCTGTTGCCTACATCAATGGCAAGCACGTTGCCGAGCATGTGGTTAGAACCCCCGGGAAACCCGCCAGGATCCGCCTGGTTACCATGCTTTCGGGCATTCCCGTGTCCGGAAAGGCGAAGGATGCCTTTTTTGTCCATGCGGAGATCCTCGACAGCAAGGACATCCTCGTTCCTGACACTTCAATACCGGTTACGTTCACGGTTGCGAATGCAGAGCTGGCTTCACCAACGCAAATCACCGCTGAAGCCGGTGTAGCCTCTGCCCTGTTGTTGTCACCCGGGAATGGTCGCACCATTCGTGTTTCTGCAAAGGCCGAAGGGTTTGAAGAGGCTTTACTTACCATCAGATGATGGGAATAAAAGGGAGGTTGAAGATGAAGAAATCATGGTGTCTATTGTGGCTATCTATTTTCACGGCGGGCTTTTCCGTCATGCCTATGACGGTTGCGGCGGAAACGGGCATTCAGGATCTGAAAGGCAAGGATGCCCCGGCTGGCGCGGTGTGGCTTGATACCAAGGACTTGCGTTCTGTGGTCCTGGGTTGGGGCAATGTCGGTGCGGGGAAGTCGGTTGAGCAGAACGCGATTTCAATCAATAAACAGGTGTTTGCCCACGGCATCGGGACACATGCAGTCAGTTCGATCAATATCGACCTCAAGAAGACGGCGACACGCTTTGTGGCGGCCGTCGGGGTGGATGACGAGACCGGCAAGAGGGGCAGCGTGATCTTCGAGGTGTGGGTTGACAAGGTCAAGATGGCCGATTCCGGACTGATGAGAGGCGGGGATGAGCCCAAGTTTCTTTCCGCTGATCTGACCGGCGCAAGCAGAATGAAGCTGATTGTCACCGATGGCGGTGATGGCGTAGATTCCGACCATGCTGACTGGGCGGGCGCGGCCGTGTTTACCACTGCGACCACAGTGAAGGACGGTCCGGAAATAATTGATCTGCCTGACGTGATGCCCGAGATAGCTTCTTGCGATACAACCAGGACATCCATTAACGGACCGCGGATTGTCGGCACGACACCCGGCAGGCCATTCGTATTTCTTGTACCCGCGACTGGCGAAGAACTCAGGAGTTATTCCGCAAAATCACTGCCGGCCGGCCTGGTTATTGACCCGCAGACTGGCGTCATAACGGGTTCCGTCGAGAAAGCAGGTTCCTACGAAGTGACGCTTTCGGTCAGGGGCAGGAAAGGGTCGGCATCGAGGAAGCTTGTTATCGAGGCTGGCGACCACAAGCTGGCGAGAACGCCGCCGATGGGCTGGAACTCGTGGAACTGCTGGGCGGGCGCGATCGATGATGCAAAAGTGCGCGCTGCGGCGGATGTGATGATTAAGAGCGGTCTGGCAGCGCACGGCTACCAGTACATCAATATCGATGACTGCTGGGAAAAGGGCCGAGATGCCAACGGGGAGATAGTGCCCAATGAGAAGTTTCCGGACATGAAGGGGCTGGCCGACTATGTGCACAGCAAGGGATTGAGGATCGGGATCTACTCGTCGCCCGGCCCCTGGACTTGCGCCGGCTTCATGGGCAGTCTCAATCATGAGGAGCAGGATGCAAAGACCTACGCGAAGTGGGGCATCGATTACCTGAAATATGACTGGTGCTCCTACACCGCCGACACCGCCGGCCTGGAAGGTTTGAAAAAGCCTTTCAAGATAATGGATAAGGCACTCGATAACTGCGGACGTGACATTATCTACAGCCTTTGTCAGTACGGCATGGGCAATGTCTGGGAGTGGGGTGAGGAAGCGGGTGGCAACTGCTGGCGCACGACGGGTGACATCAATGACAGCTGGGGAAGCATGGCCGGCATCGGGTTCAGCCAGAACGGCCATGAGAAATTCGCCGGGCCCGGTCACTGGAACGATCCCGACATGCTCGTCGTCGGAAGGGTGGGCTGGGGGAATCCTCATCCCTCCAAGCTCAAGTATGTTGAGCAGGTGTCGCATATAACGCTGTGGAGTCTGCTGTCTTCGCCAATGCTGATCGGGTGCGATATGTCCAACATGGACAAATTCACGAGCGACCTTCTCACCAACGATGAGGTTCTGGATGTCAACCAGGATCCGCTAGGCAAGCCGGCAGGCCGTGTGTCCGACAGCAAAGACATACAGGTATGGCGCAGGCCGTTGCAGGATGGGACCACCGCGGTGGGCATCTTCAATACCGGGATGGAGGAGGCCGATGGCGCTGTTGTGTGGGCCGACGCGGGCATCCAGGGCAAACAGCCGGTGCGTGATCTCTGGGTAAAGAAGGATATCGGCGAGTTTGAGGGTCAGTATTCGACGAGGATACCGGGACACGGCGCGGTGATGCTCAAGATCGGAAAGCCGCGCAAGGACTGAGCCTATGGAGAGCAGTTCAGACGCTGTGCGTCTGAACCGCTCTGATTTAACGGATTGCAGGTGGTGCGCGCGGCTATTGGCTGCCAAGTTTCTGGCATTGGGTCAGGAAATACTCGCGCGACCAGAAGTCAAGAGATGGCAGGTCAGTTGGTTTGACAAAGCGCCGGACATCTTCACGAGCCTGGTTCCAGTCGAGCGACTTGACCACGTCTTGCAGTTTCTCAAGGCACCATGCATTGTCCGTTGTGATTTGCGTGTGTTCCCATGGTCCGACTTGCTGAAGAGCTGCGCTCAACAATGCATGATTGATTTGTGTCTTGTGTGCCGTGTACCAGATGAAATCATACCAATCGCGCCCTTTGAGGTAGTTGCGGCATAGCAGGGCGTGAATCTTGCCGGCAAAGAGACTTGGCAGATCGAAGATGCGAACAGCGGAGGGGAATGGATAGTCCAGTATGGGCATCAAGTACGATGCACCTGGCGGCGGATTGGTATCCACTTCTACTTTGATCCGAAGTTTTCTCATCGGGCCAGTTTTGAGCGCATAATTGAGCCGGAGAAGATTGCCGACGGAATCGTCCTTCATGAAGGCTTTCTTCACCGTCTGGTCGGTCCTGGAGCGGTCGTCGATCTCCAATTCATAACCGAAGGCGACGAGTTCACTGCGAATGACTGCGAGATATGGTGCAAGCCTGAATGCCTTGCCGGGTTTGCACAGGGCGAAATCAAGGTCCTCGGAGAACCGGTTCAGACTGTGGAAGATGCGTAGGCATGTTCCTCCGTGAAATCCAGCTTGCTCAAAGAAATCGGACCGGCCAAGTGCGGCGATTATGATTTCCTGCGTGATTTCGCGAAGGGCCTGCTCCTCCTCGATGGATGATTTACAGTTGTATGTTTCCAGGCGTTCCTGAACAATCCTGACGCTCATAGCCCCAAGTCCTTTCTGAGTCCGTTTAGAAATCGTTGTACGTGAATTGCTCTGTATTGATCTGTCAAAGCGTCAAATGAATCGGATTCTAAATCCGACAGTGAGTGCTCATCGATCCGAAGGGATTCGTAGACGGGAGTGACAGACTTCCATTTGCAGTGATGGGCGTAGACATAATCGGCCAACGCCTTCAGGGGTTCCGCAATCAGGAAGCTTCCGTCATTTGCGGTTTCGATTCGACTAACGCCGGCATAGAATTGGGGTTGAGGAATGCGCGTAAAACTGAAAACTCCCATTGGAGTGTTGAAAGAGCGGGAACGCAGGAGTGAAGCGCTGGTAACTGAATAGACTGCTTCGGGAATCCATCCATGGTAAGACAATGCTGATTCCAGGCTGATATAGCTTGGGCCATGAACACGTTGCGCCAGTTCAAGCGGGTTGATATAGGTGCGGATGTACCGCTTATCCAGACAGAAGAGTCCGCGTCGAATCCGCAAGACTTCCCCTGATCCTACAGCCCGTTTCAGAAGGGCATCAAGTCGTGCGCCGCTATTGTTAACCCAGATAGAGGCTTCCCTGCGTGTAAAGATCCCGCCCTTGGCTCGTTCAAGGGCAATTTCTGTCACGGTATTCATATGCTACATACTGTCATAATATGACAGTTATCAGCAAGTGTTATTCTGAAGGAATTCTTTGCCGGAACAGCCAATGATGATTTGGTTTCTCAGGATGTTGATGTGACGATTGGCCAAACACGGTGACTGTCGATGCCAACGGCTTCACAGTCGGCACGGTGCTGAACTATTGGTTCTCAGTCGCTACAGAAGCGATGGCAGTGCTTCTGTCAGGTGCTCGTGGTATTCGAGACACAGGGCGCGCGTGCCGCTTTGTACTATGTTTCCGCCGCCGATACCGATGCCGGCAAAGCCTGCCAGGCGGATCGAGCATATTCCGGCACCGCTGTCTTCCAGGCCGACAACGCGGTCGCGCTCTTCGAACGGAATTCCCAGCCCGACGCGGCATGTTTCCGCGTAGAGCCAGGGGTGTGGTTTCGGCGACAGCTCGCCAAGCGTACCGGCCTCATGGCCCTTGCGCATCATGAAGCCGGCAGTGATGATCGCATCGTAGAACTCCACCGGGTCGCCCATCTTCAACTGCCTGAACGCCGACACAATCTCCGGCATCGCCTTCTCATGCAGGCCGGATGTAACAAGTCCGATCTTTATGCCCCGGCCGCGAAGCTCGAGCAGGAAATCCTTGAGGCCGGGAGCGGGCTTGAACGCATCCGTCCGTCCGCGGCCTTCCATTATCTCCCGCATCTCACGGTGAGTATGCTCGAAATAAAAGCGACGCGCTTCTTCAACCTTCTTTGAGGGACAGTATTTCCTGATGCAGAACTGCAGATGCTCCGATACGCTGTGTCCCGATACATGGGGCAGATCTGCGGTCTCCAGTTCAAACTTCGGATTGCCGAGCAGCGACGCCGTCGTAAGCTGGATGATCCAAATCCAGAACGATTCGCTGTGCACGCTCGTTCCATCCAGGTCCATCAGCACCGCCTTGAGCGGTTTCGTCATCCTGACCGGGTGTACCGGGTAATAGGCCGGGTAGCCCATGGCTGAGTTCACCAGCGCCAGTGAATGTGCGGCAAAGCCAACGAATTCCACCTTGCGGTCGCCTGTCGCCGCCACGCCGCGCACACCATCGGCATCAACCCGGAACCGGCCGTCGCTCGTGGCTGTGAGCGGCACAAACCAGTCCGCAGCATTCAAGATCCCTAACTCCGGGAATTCAAAGCTATCTTTCACGCTGATCTGCCTTCCTTCGTAGTTCATGCCTCGCCCTTATGCACAGCTCGTCAATAATCTTTACGACACGAATCATCCGGACACGGCAACAGAGTGCCGTGGCTACAGCGGAAAGCTCCATTCCTGTAGCCGCCCCGCCATGGCCGCCATAGCCCTTTGGGCGACGGCGGCTCTGTCGGGGCGTGTGTTGGCGGCTGTGGCATTCCCACTTGACATGCAAATGCTATTTGTAACCGACTCCTTGCCATGGCGAGATGGTTCTACGTTGCAATTTCAATCGTAACAATCTTGTTCTGACCGACACTGACATTCACAATACCGTCATTCTTGACCGCTGTGGCCTTCCGCCTCGTTTCGTTCATGTCCGTCAGCCAGGCTTTCTTCACGCCTCTGGCAAACCGGATTGTGCCCTTGATGGTTTTGCCGGTCGGGTTGAAAACTCGCATGATACAGGATTCCCGATCCTCCGCTTTCTTGAACGCTGAAACGATCAGGTTCTCCGGCTCGACTGACCAGAAACTGTGCTTCTGCGGCAATGTGCCAAGTTTGTGCGGCGTAACCTGGTAAACCGCGGGAGGACAGTTAAGCTTCTCGGCTTCGGTATAGACCTTGCCCTTCTCCCAATCGCCGGCATGCGGATAGATCGAATACTCAAACTCCATTTCGCGCAGGACCTGGCTGCCGTCCTGACCGTCAAACATGCCAACAGCTTCCCACCACGTGACAATCATGTTGCCCATGGCGCGGAAAAGTGTGAGGTAAAGAGTTGAACGCTCATCATCCCGCAGTTCGTACTCGGTCAGGCAGTTATTGAGAAGAGCTAGTCCATTTCTGCCGTCACTGACATCCACGAATGTCTGCATGGGCAGTGTCTGCATCTCCGGCCAGTATTTGCCTTCGGCATCCTTCACTGGGGTCTGCGGGCGTGAGTCCACCGTGAAATGGCCCGCGGCCTTTGAGTATTCAGCGTGGATCCCGGTCGGGAAAGCGACCCGCAGGCGGTGATTCCGCGCATTATTTGTGAGGCTCGTCCTGACATCAACCTTCCTCGATCCCTTCTTAAGGGAGATACGCGATACTATCTTGAAAGGCACCGTCGCCTCGCTGCGCTTCCCCGGGCCGCGGACACCATGCATCGGTTCAGAACCGCTCGCCGGGAGGTCCATGGTGTATTCAATGGCGATAGTTGCGGAAAGCGGTCCGTTTTCCTCCGTCCATGTCTGCACCTTTCCCGCGAGGGTGTTATAGATACGATCATTGTACGGCGGATAGTAGGCCCAGTAGTTGCCGACATCGCCCGCATCCTCGAAGTAGTGCAGGCCGGAATATACGCGGCCGGAAGATTTATCCATCAATGTGAGCGTGCCGTTGGACGCAACATCTACACGGAGGTGTTCGTTTTCGAGCACGTTATCCGCCGGCGAAATCTGTTCGCCGGTGCTTTTGCGCATTTCGAGCCAGTAGAATCGCTCCCGCTTGAACCGGCTCTCAGGAACAATCCGTATTACCTTGTAGCCGCCTGCTGGAATCTCGCCGGGATCGATATAGCAGACATGCCGGTCGCCATGGAGCGGCCAGGGTCGCGCCTGGAGGTCGTGGACAGGATATGCTTTCTCCTCCCGTGAGAGTTCCTGCACTGCCACCGGCTTGCCGTCGCAGTCTACCGCTGAGAAACTCCAGATGCTTTCAGACTGCGGTGTAACCACGCACGCCTTTATGACTTCCTGTACTGGACGTTTCTGTGAATTGAAAACCACGAGCAGGATATCATTCTTATCATAGCCGGACAGATTGATGAGCTTCAGCGTTTCGGCGACCGCCTTGTCCGTCACAACCTGGCCGATTTCCTGCGCCTGTTTCAGGCGATTCTCGACATCATCAGCGGTCTTGTCCTGCGTTACGCCATTGATTGAATCATGCGGGTGTGATTCAAGCGCATATTTCCACGCCGTGTCCAGAAAGCCCTTCGGATAAGGCTTGCCCATCAGGAAGAGCGAGGAGCAAAGCGGTTCGGCCTTCCGGATCAACGCATTCTGGACTTTCTTGTTGAGTTGCTTGAGATAGGCCCGCGAGGCCAGGGCGTTGCCGGAACACTCGGCCGCCGGGCCGTCCCGCAGCTCGCCATTGATAACCCTCAACTTCTTCTTGTCCACCAGCTCGTGCAGTTTCTCGACATATTCATCGAGCCGCGCGGAAACGAACTCGCGATCATGCGAAATCTTGTTGAGTATGCGGATCATCTCTGTCATTTCGGGATGCGCGGTAGAGAAGTCTGTGCCGTTGAGAAACAGCCGGTGTGACTTGAGGACAGTATCGTCCGTTGCATTCCAGGCATCTTCGACACCTGGTTTCAGCCATTCAGGTTTGAAGGATGTGACGCCATCGATCATGAAGAAATCCTCATCCGCGCACCCGGAATCAGCGTTATGCATCGCGACGCCCTTGTCTGGGGCGTATTTGAAGTCAGGGCTGACGCCATTCATCCCGTATCTGGCCCTCAGTACACCATAGACATGAAAGCCCGACCGCGCGAAATTACCCAGGCGGCTGGTCAGGACGCGGGTGCCGTCAGGTCCTTCCCACATGAACTCGCTTTCCGGTGCACGTTTCTCTGAAACACGCTTGGCGCAGATGATGAAATCCATGCCGAATTCCTTGTAGATCTGGGGGAACTGCGTGGTCTGCCCCCAGCCGAAAGAGTTGTAACCGGCTCTCAGATAATCACCGTATTTGAGCGAAACGCGGATGCCCTTTAGAAGGTTCCGGACAAGACATTCGCCGTCGAGCGGATAGAGGTCCGGCAGCGTGTACCAGGGGCCCACGGCGATCCTGCCGTCCCGTATATACTTCGACACCTTCTCCCGCTGCTCCGGCATCACTTCGAGATAGTCCTCAATGGGCGCGACCTGACCATCGAATAGAAAACAGCGGTATTCCGGCTGGGTATCCAGAATATGAAGAAGCTCCTCCATCAGCTCAACCAGGAGCATGCGGCTCTTCCAGAGCGGATACCGCCATTCGCGGTCCCAATGTGTTTGAGGAACGATATAGCCGACAGCTTTCGCCGTTTTTAGTGTTTGCCTTTGTTTCATAAACGTTGCCCTCTCACTGCCTTTCCGTCACAGACCGGAACTCGTAGTGCCGCCGCTTGCGGCGTGCCGTAACAACTACAGGCGCTAACACACGCCCCGACAGAGCCGCCGTCGCACAAAGGGCTATGGCGGCCATGGCGGGGCGGCTACAGGAATCGAGCTTTCCGCTGTAGCCACGGCACTCTGTTGCCGTGTCCGGTTGAGTCTTGTTGTAAAGGTTAATAATTAGCGGTGCCTTATTGCCGGATTAATCCTTCGGGAGTGTCTTGAACCAGGTGAAATACAGAACAAACGCGCAAGTTGTGAAGATGCCGAAGGATATCGCGGCCGTGCCAAACCACCGGCCCATGCAGTAGACCGGCGTCATGTAAAGAGCGTATGACGCGATCACGCCGACTACAACGTTGACCGGTATGAACTTCAGTTTGAGCTGCGTATTTGCGGGTTCGCTGGAGGCCAGGGCGCGCTCCTTTATGCCGCTCCAGAAACCGAACGGCCGCACGCGGCGGTAGAAGGGATCAATGTATTTAGGATCCACCGGTTTTGTGAGGAGCGATACCGCAATGGCTGTAACAAACGAGAGCCCGAGAATAGCATATGTGAAATACCCGTTAGGAATACTCTGTACCCAGGCATCCTGTGAGACAAACTGCTTGCTGAGCAGCATCAGCGACGGGACGAATCCGATCACGCACCCGGTCGCAAAGCCCCATCCGTTCATGCGGCCCCAGTACCAGCGCATGGCCAGTGGAACCACCACGCAGGTGATCAGTCCGCCGAGCATCCAACCCCACACGCCGTTCAGCGAGCTGTATTCCGTGAACATGTAGCCGCAGCCCAGCGCCGCGCAGACGATGGCCGCTGTCGCAATGTAACTGGCGTAGATGTTGCCCTTTGCTTTCTCGTCGTCGTGCTGGAACAAGGGCTGGAAGATATCGTGAACAAAAATGGATGCAGCAGCGTTGACTTCGGAGCTGAAAGCGGACATGTATGAAGCCGCAAGCGTGGCGATTACCAGCCCGCGCAGGCCCGGGACCAGCAGGTTTGACTGAACGTACAGCGGGTAAATTGCGTTGGGATCGCTGTAGATCACTGTCTCGCCGACCACCTTTACCACCTGGACCGTCTGATCCTTGAACATGGTGTAGGCCAGGAATGCAAGGCCGGCTGTTACCACCCAGCGCGGAATTGCCATTGCCTGCCATAGTGCAGCCTGCCAGGCCGCATGTTTCGCGCTCTTCGCGGCAAGAAAGCGCTGCTCGCCGTAACGACCGCCAGCTCCGCCGAAACTGCCGATCAGACCGACAATGGACATCGCGAGGGCCATGCCGCCAAAGTCCTTCCAGCCGCTGTATTCGGAATCGTTGTAGCGCCCGATCTTGGGCCTCTTACTGTACCGGAACGAATTCCAGTCTTTGAACGTCACCTTTTCGGGTTGTTCGTTCTTGAGCTCAGGATTCTTCTCAAGCGCTGCGGTCAGCTTTGCGGATTCAGCATCAATCACTTTCAGCTCGGCGGGATTACTGGTGTTCGCCCTCAGCGTTGCCAGTTCCGTCACTTTCTGCTCTGTGGTCAATGACTGGTGGGAAATTGCAGCCTCCAGCTTCTTTGCGTCGTAATGTGCCACGCAAATGAATCCAATGACGAAAGATACCCCGATCAGCAGGACGTTCTGGATCAGTTCGGTGACCACCACACCGCGGAAGCCGCCGAATATCACGTAAATACCGGTCGCGCCGACCAGCAGCATGGCGACCATGTGGCCGTTGGGGAAGCCAAACGTCACCGCAAACTTGTGCAGCATCACGTAGGACATGCAGAGGGTCATCACGCTGAAGGTGTTCATGAGGATTGCGAAACCCACGCGCGCCGCCTTGGCGCCGGTGTCGGAGCCGAACCGTACGGTGTTGAGGTCTGCTGCGGTCATTGCGCCGGTGCGCCTGATCCAGATCGCCATGAACGCCATCAATACGATCTCGCAGGGCATCCACCAGACCAGCGTTGTGTACCAGGAAAGCATACCCAGCACCATCAGCATGGATATATTCCAGACGGTGCCGTCAACTGAGTAGTTGGAAGCCGATCCCGAAGCCGCGAGCATCCACCATTTCTGCTTGTTCTCGGCGAGGAAATAAGAACGCATGCCGCGGGCCGAACTTCTTGTGAACCAGGTCCCGGCTGTGAGGATGATGCAGAAATAGGTTACCAGCACAGCGATATCAAGCGGGTGCAGATGCATTGTTGTGTTTTCCTTTCCGGTGTGTTGTTCATGATGGTAGGCGTGAAATCACTTGCGCACAAGAGGCAATATGTGCATACTATGCGACAAAACGTGCAAACACTGAAGATCAAACGACGCGTCATGCTTGCCCTTGGGTGGAACGATCCGCGAATGCTTCTGGCAATCGGCCAGTACGCTCGCGAAGCTGGCTGGCATCTTGAAACCCGGCAGTTCTTCATGGAGACTGTTCCCAGGAACTGGCGGGGCGAGGGCTTGATTGTCTCCTGCCCGCAGCGTGCGGACCTGCGCGCTTTTGTCCGCAAGCAGGCGCCCCTGCAGCCTACGGTTCTTATTGGTGGCAACAACCCCGGCATTTGCGCTGTTCAGGTCATGGAGGACAACCATGCTGCCGGTCGGCTTGCGGCCCTTCGCTTTCTCGAGCGTGGACACAGGAACTTCGCATGGTTTACAACCTATGGTGACACGGTGGCAGAGAACCGCCGGGACGGTTTCCGCGAGACTCTGGCCGGAGCCGGGTTCGACTGCCATCTCCTGGAACGCCGTGGTAATCAACCTGTCAGGTGGGTTGCCGGTCAACTCCGTGCCTTGCCGCGCCCGCTGGCCTGTTATGCGCTGGACGATCAGCTTGCGTCTGAGCTGATCGAGATCTGCGTGGTCAACGGCTGGCGTGTCCCGGAAGACATTGCCGTTATGGGCACAGGCAACATCGAGGTTGCCTGTGAATGTTCGCACGTTCCGATATCCAGCGTGGATCTTGCCGAGGGAGAGATTGGCCGGCAGGCCGCGGCGATGCTGGACCGGCTGATGCAGGGGCGTAAACCGCCGGCGCGACCGGTGGTCATTCAGCCGCGTGGCGTCATTGTGCGCCAGAGCACCGACTGTCTTGCGCTGACCGATCCGGCGTTGCGCAAGGCCGTGGACTACATTACGGGCAATATGCAACGGCCTCTGGGTATGGAAGAAGTGGCGACTGCTGCCGGGGTTTCCAGGCGGACTCTGTACAACATGTTCCGCCGCGACCTGCTGCGCACGCCAGCGGCGTTCGTTCTGCAAGTCCGGTTTACCCGTGCCAGGGAGCTGCTGGCCGCGCCGGGCCGGAAAGTCACCGAGGTCGCAACTCTCTGCGGCTTCGGGACCCCGCGCACCATGACTCGGGTCTTCAGGAGGCAGGAAGGACTTACCGCCCGCGAGTGGAAAAAGCGGAATAGAACCTGAGTCTGACTGTGGCTTCTCAGCGTCCCCACCGCCGGACGAAGACCGGCCTATCACCCGGTTGGATTGAAGTGGTCATTTCATGTTACCGGGGGCATTTCACCGCAGGACGCTACCTGAGCAGTTACCATGATGCTGATTCAAGAATCAGTTTGGACATCATATTAGTCAGTCTGTCTATTCTCCTCGCATATGTAGAAACGTTATCCTTCTACTCGTAAACCACGGATATAGGCGCGGGTTGCGAGAGAAGGAGACTTCATGATAATCGTGAGATTAGCGAAAGATGAACCCCACCACGGAATTCCTGTAAATGAAATCCAATGCTATAGTGCCTCATGTAAAACTCTGGCGGACTGTACGGAGCTCGTCCGTCCATTGTCGAAAACAGGCCCTTGTCTGAAGGGCAGGGCTGCGTCCCGGCTGCTCTGGGGGGATGTTTCCAAGAGACTCCATGGATTTGATTTGCTCTTTGCGGCCTTCATTTCGGTTTTTGCTTTATGCATTCCCGCGCAGGCGAATACGATCAATAAGGCGAATAACACTGTCAATCTCAATGGCACTTTAAGCTGGACGGGCGGTACCGCGCCTGCCTCTGGTGACATCGCCCAATGGGAATCAACTGTAGGCGGAGCCAACACAACTGTGCTTGGCGCAGATCTTACCTGGCAGGGAATCAAGATTGCCAGTCCGCTCGGACTGATAACCATTAACGCCGGTAATACCCTGACGCTTGGCGCTGCCACTACCGACATCGACATGACTGCCGCCACCCAGAACCTGACGCTCAATTGTAATTTGTCTCTTGGTGCCGCAAATGTCTGGGATGTTCAAACCGGCCGCACGTTGACGGTCGGTGGAAGCATTAGCGGCGTAAACAGTCTGACCAAACAGGGCGCCGGCACGCTGGCGCTGAGCGGTGTTGACACCATGAGCGGCTTCCAGGCCAATGGGGGAAATGTGGTGGTGTCGAACACCCTCACCATCAGCGGGACCGGCAGCAGCTTCTTCTATGTTGGGAACAATACCGGCAATGCGGCCACGCTCACCCTCAACACCGGCGCGAACATCTATGTGACGGGCTCATTTGGCGACGGCTTTGTCATCGGTCGAGGTAACAGCAATGGCACCGTGATCCAGAACGATGGTTTGTTCGATTGCAACGCAGCCACTAGATTTCTTATCCTCGATGCCTCCAACTCCGCAGGAACCACCGGGATCTACAACATGAATGGTGGAACGCTGAATCTGCATCAGGGTTTGGATTTGTCAACCTATAGTTCGGCCGCGTCTACGAGCACACTCAACCTGAACGGCGGCGCGATCATCATCGGTTCGGGCGGGATCACCGGCAATGCGAGCAAAGCCCGCATCAATCTCAGCGGCGGCACGCTGGCGGCGAGCGCGGGATGGTCGTCCGGGTTGAGTGCGACGTTGACGGGTGCCGGGCCGACGTTCGACACCACGGGCGGCAACATCACCTGGTCCGGCGTCCTCTCCGGCACCGGTTCCCTCACCAAGACCGGCGCCAATACTCTGACGGTCAGCAACACCGGGAACATCAACCTTACCGGTAAAATCACGGTGAACCAGGGCGTTTTGCAAACGGGCGGGAGCACGGGCGCGTTGGGCAGTACGACCACGCTGGGTCGCCAGATCACGGTTGCCTCCGGCGCGACGCTGACATTTGGCAATAGCGATACTTTTGGCACTTGGGCCGCGACGCCCTCCGTCACGCTGAATATTAATGGCACAGTCAACTACAGCGTCGCGAACGCCATTAACGCGCTGGGCTCCGTCACTTTCAATGGCGGCGTACTGGCCGCCAACGATGGATATTTCAGTAGCAGCATTTACACCGCTTACGTGCTGTCGACCGGTTACAATGTAACGGTGACCGGCGGGGGCTCGACGATCTCGCTGAGCGGCGCGCACAACCCGCGCGTTGCCCTGAATGGTGTGGTTACCTTTGACATTGTCAACGGTGCCTCCCTGACCGTCGCGGCACCGCTGTCTAATCATCCACAATATCCAGGAACTGGCACCACCGGCGGTCTCGCCAAGACCGGTCTCGGCGCGATGGTGCTTTCCGGCAACAACACCTACACCGGCAACACGACCGTCAGCGCCGGCACGTTGAACGTGTCGGGCACCGGCTACCTGTACAGCGCTGGCAGCAGCGCGGCGGCCACCATTACCGTCGCCGCCAATGCGACCCTGCTGGTCAGCAGCTCGGCAAGCGACGCGCTGGGCTTCGCGGTGGGCGAAAACTGGACCGTGGCCGGCACCATCAATCAGACGGGCACAGGCTGGCTCTCGTTACCCGGAAGCATCAACCTCAACGGCGGCACCCTGACCAGCACGACCGGAAACACCACCGCCGGGGCTTTCTATGCGGGGCAGAACGCCACCATCACGGCCAACGGCACCGTCAATACCATCAGCAGCGTTAATTTCGGAATCAATAGTGGTAAGATCTTGACCCTCGCCACACCACTGGCCACCGATGCGCTGACCGTTTCCCCCATCCTTGGAGTTGGAACAACCTATGCCGCCGGTGGCGTGACCAAGTCCGGCCTCGGCACCGTCACTCTCACCGGCGCCAGCATCTACACCGGCGGCACGACGATCACCGGCGGGACGTTACAGATCAGCGGTTCGGGCTACTTGGGTGGCGGTTCGTATGCCGGCGCGATCAGTCTCAACAGTGCGCTCGTCTTCAGCAGTACGACCGCTGACCAATATCTGTCCGGTGTCATCTCCGGCTCCGGCGGCACGCTGGTTTTCGGGAACGCCGGACGACAGTCGCTCGGCAATACCGGCAACAGCTTCACCGCCCCAATCACCGTGATCGGCACCGGCGCCACAGATGGTGTGGATGGCCACGGCGTGCTCGGAATCAACACCGACGCCGCCCTGGGCAACACCAGCAACCCGATCACCCTCACAAATGGCGGTGCATTGTTTAACGGCTATGGCGTCGGCTGGGCCAGCCATGGCAACTACACGCTCTCCGCCAATCGCACCATCACCCTCGCCGGCACCGTCGGCGGTGTGTTGCGCGTCTGGATCAACGACACCGGCACCATCACCGGCGTCATCACCGGTTCCGGCAGTTTGACCAAGACGGACAGCGGCGCGATAGTGCTTGCCGGCACCGTTGCCAACACCTACACCGGCGTGACCACGGTTAAGTCCGGGGCGCTGATTCTCTCCAAGACGGCAGGAGTCGCAGCGGTCCCTGGCAATTTGGTGGTCTATGGTGGCGCGAATGTCTGGGGTACGGCCGACAACCAGTTGAGCGCGAATACGCTTGTCTCCAACGGCAACGCAGCGGCATGGGCTTGCCTCACCCTTCTGGGAACCAAGCAGACGATCGGGGGCTTGGACAATCCGGCGGGCAATTTCATGGTTGCCAACTCGACCCCGAATGCCGATGTCACAAAGTCGCCCACTAGTTCCGGAACAGGAACCCTGAACTTGGCCGGGGCTGGCAGTTATACCTTTGGTGGGGATATGTGGAATGGATGGAACAGCGGCGGTGTGCTGGCGCTGACTATGAACGGCACCGGCACCCAGACGCTCACCGGCCAGCAAATCATCTACACCGGCAGCACCATCGTCAACAGCGGCGTGCTGTCCTTGCAAGACACGATCAGTTTTGCCTCGGCCGTTGCCGTGGGTGCCAACGGAACCCTCAACATTGTCCGCACAGTCACCGGGTATGCCGCTCGGGAGAACATTGCCGGCGACTCCATCACCGGTTCCGGAACCATCAACGTGAGCAACTCGGGAACTGGTGTGGCTGGTGGATGGGCCATAGCCGGCGGTGTCTCGGCACTGAACTTTACCGGCACGATCAACGTTAATTCAGGCGTCTTCGGAACCGATGGCCTGGTTGGTGTGAAAGGTGTGTTTGCCGGCTCGGCCACCGTCAACGTGGCGGCGGGCGGCGTGCTCGTCAACCACTGGTCTTCGGGCTTCACCATTGGCGCATTAAATGGCGCGGGTGACGTGACTCCGGCGCAAAACGGTAATGGCACGTACAATCTGACACTGGGCGCGGGCGATCAATCGGGAACGTTCTCCGGCATTATCCACGGCAATAACAGCACGGGCGCGATCGATGGCTCGATGGAAGCAGGCTTCCTGTCGCTGACCAAGACCGGCACCGGCACGCAGGTGCTCGCCGGCAACAACACCTACCTCGGTGCCACGACGATTAATAACGGGACGTTGCGCGTCACGGGGACGATCACATCGGGAGACGTGCTTCTCACCGTGGGCGGGAATACGGCGGGCTACAAGGGAATCTTGGATATCTCTGGGGGCACGGTGCTTGCCAACAAGAGCTCGAATCCAAGTGTTGATGTGGGCAACGGGGCGAATGCGGTGGGCCTGATCACGATGAGTTCGGGTACGCTCACCGCGGCCCATGAGTTCCACCTGGCGACAGGTGCCACCACCGCCTACGGCGCCTTCGTCATGAGCGGCGGCGTGGCGACGTTGCCAAGTTGGGTGAACGTCACCCAAGGCGGCCTCGGTGTAATGACAGTCAGCGGCGGCACGGTAAACGCGACGGGGGGTGCGACCAGTGGTTGGCTGAACCTGGGTTGTGTCGCGGCCAATGGCAAAGGCGTGTTGGATTTGTCCGGCACGGGCGTCATTAATGTCTCATCAACTGGTGTCTATCTGCCGCAGGGTCTGACCGGGCAGTTTGCGGTGTTGAACATCTCCGGCAACGGTCAGTTGAACATCACTGGCACCGGCGGGATTGTTTTTGGGGCTGGTACCAGCAACACGGGCATCTTGAATCTCAACGGCGGCACGCTGACGACCAAAGTCCTTGCGTCCGGATCACCCACGGCCATTATCAACTTCAATGGCGGCACTCTGAAGGCCGCGTCGGCTGCGACGGCCGCGTTCCTGCCAACCGGGTTTACTGGCGCTTACATATTTAACGGAGGGGCAACCATTGATGACAGCGGCCAGAACCTCACGATTGGCCAGGCACTCCTCGCCCCCACCGGGAGCGGCGTCAGCTCGATTACAGGGTTGACCGGTACAGGCTACATCGCGCCTCCGATCGTGACCATCACCGGCGATGGCACGGGTGCGACGGGCGTGGCGACCGTTGACGACAGTGGCAACCTCACCGGCATCACCATTACGAGCGCCGGCACTGGCTATTCAACCGTGACGGGGGTTACGCTGAGCGGTGGTGGCGGCACGTATGCCGGCAGCGCGTCCGCGCCCCTCGCCGCCAATACCAGTGGTGGTTTGATCAAACTCGGCAGCGGCACGTTGACGCTCACCGGCGCCAACACCTACGCGGGCGGCACGACGATTAACGCCGGACAGTTGACGATTGGTACGGCTGGCACCTTGAATGGCAGCGGCACCATTTCCATCGCCAGTAGCGCGACGTTCAACTACGGCAGTTCGGCGGCGCAGACATTGAGCGGTGCCATCAGCGGCAGCGGTGCATTGATCATGAGCGGCGCCGGCACATTGACGCTGTCCGGCAACAACACCTTCGCCGGCGGCGCGTCGTTGACCGCGGGCACCCTGGTCCTCGCCAACGCCACGGCTCTGGGCGGTGCTGCGGGCACGTTCACGATTACCGGCGGCACGCTCGACGGCGCGAATATTGCGATTTTGAACAATAACCCGCAGAACTGGAACGCGGACTTCACTTATTCCGGCAACAGCGGGACCCTGAACATCGGCGGCGGCCCAGTGACGCTGAGCGGGAATCGCATCGTGACGGTCAACAACAACACCCTGATGGTCGGCGGCACGATCACCGGGTCCGGCTTAAGCCTGACCAAAGCCGGCTCCGGCACGTTGACGCTCAGCGGCGCGAACACCTTCAACGGCGGCGCGTCGCTGACGGCGGGCACCCTGGTCCTCGCCAACGCCACGGCTCTGGGCGGGGCCTCGGGCACGTTCACGATTACCGGCGGCACGCTCGATGGTGTGAATATTGCGATTGAGAACAATAACCCTCAGAAATGGAATGCTGACTTCATCTATTCCGGCAACAGCGGGACGCTGAACCTCGGCGCCGGAACGGTTACGTTGAGCGGGAATCGCATCGTGACGGTCAACAATAACACCTTGACGGTCGGCGGCAAGATCAGCGGTAGCGGCTACAGCTTGACAAAGAGCGGCACTGGCGCGCTGACGCTGAGCGGCGCCGGCATCGTGGGCAGCTTGTATGCCAATGGAGGAAATCTGGCGGTGTCCAACGTCCTCACCATCAATGGGGCTGGCGGCGAATTCCGGGTGGGGAACAGCAGCACCGGTACGCTCACCATCTCAGGTCTGGGAAGCACGGTGGACTCACACACCTTGGCCTCGTGGTTCCGGGTCGGAGAGGGCGCGACCGGCAACGGCGCGGTCAATCTTTCCGACGGCACGTTGCACGTAAATGCCTTCACCGTCGGTGTTGACGGCGCCACCGGGGCGGTGGTCCAAAACAGTGGCACCGTCACCGTGGATGGGTTCTTCTCAATGGGGTTAGGCACCAGTGCAGGCACGGCGACGTACCAGATGCATGGCGGGGTGCTTAACGTGGCCGGCGACTTCAGTGTCAACGAGCTCCTCAACAATACGGCCACCTTCACGCAGACCGGCGGAACGGTAAACCTCAATGGTTCAAATCGCATGATCGGTCGCAGCGGCACCGGGCAAGGGGTGTACACAATCAGCGGTGGCGCTCTAAACAGCAACAGTGCTGACTTGCAGGTCGGCGGGGGCGGCACCGGCGCCAACGGCGTGCTGACTATTGGCGGCACCGCCACGGTGAACATCGGCGGTGTCCAGGCTCTCGCCATCGCCCGCACGGGGGGATCCACCGGCGTCGTCAATCAAAACGGCGGGACTGTCACGTTCCAATCGAGCTCGACTTTGGGCGTGTGGTTGGGCGCGGGTGGCGGCGGAGCCAACGCGACCTACAATCTCAACGGCGGGATACTGATTACGCCCAGGATCACACCGGATGGCGGCAGTGCGGTGAAAGCGTTCAACTTCAGCGGCGGCATACTCCAAGCCAACGGCAACCTGACGATCAACACCGCGACGAGTTTCACAACTACGATCAACAGTGGCGGCGCCACGATCGATACACAGGCCAATACGGTCACGTGGAACCCGTCACTCCTGGCCGGCTCGGGAACCGGCAGTTTGACAAAACTCGGCTCCGGAACGATGGTGCTCACCGGCAACAGCACCTACACCGGCGGAACGACGATCAGAGAAGGCGTCCTCGTCCTGCAAACCGGCGGCAGTGCCGGTAGCGGCACGATTACGGTCGATGGTACCGGCAGCGGGAACAGCTCATCCCTCTTGATCTGGGCACCGAACCCAGTAACGGTGAACAACAACTTTGTCCTCAACAGCATGGGCCCGGCGCAGAATTGCGGCGCCATCAACCACGACGGTGACGGCGGTTCCGGCTCCGGCACTGTTATACTCACGGGCACTATCACACTCAATGGCAGCAGCCGGGTCGGCGTTGGCGGGCTGTCAAAGAACCACATGGATATTAACGGCAAGGTGACCGGCGTCGGCAAGCTCTACGTGTATGAAAGCCAAGGTAAATGGACATACCTGTCCAACAGCAGCAACGACTACCAAGGCGGCACGGAGATTGAAACCGGAATCTTGATACTCGGCTCGGCCGCGGCCGCGGGGACCGGGAGCATTACCATCGACAACGGCAGCCGGTTGCGAACCGACAATTTCACCGGCACGCTCAATAACAACATCACGCTGATTGGCGGCGGTGCGATTTCCTACCGGGATGGGACTGGCGGAGGTGACCAGACTCTGTCGGGCACGGTGACCCTCAGCGGCACGGTCGGCGGCACGGCGGCCGCGATTTCCACGTTCAGCGCCGGGCATTCGCTGACGATCAACAATCCCGTCGGTGGCGCCGGTGACCTGTACTTCCGCTCCGGCGGAGCCGCATCGAACCACAATGAGTACTTCATCCTCAAAGACAGTGCCAGCACCTACACCGGCAACACCTGGCTCTACGATCAGGCCATCGAGGGCGAGAACGCGGCCAACGTCATCGTACAACTCCAGGGCGGCGCGCTCCCCGGCGCCACCGTGTTGACGATGAGCCAGAACAACGGCAACTCTATTTTGAACAACTCGGTCCTGGACCTCAACGGCAGCAATCAGATCCTGGCCGGCTTGACCACCGTGACCATCAACTCCGGCGGTGGCGGCTGGTTCATCTCCAACAGCAGTCCGACACTCTCCACCCTGACGATCAACAACAGCGCGAACTACACCTTTGGCGGCGTGATCGGGGTGAACACCTTCGGCAACCTTCAGACGGCCGGCGCTGGCAAGATCGCTCTCGTCAAATCCGGCACCGGCCAGCTGACGCTCTCTGGCAACAACACCTACACCGGCACCACGGACATCAATGCCGGCACTCTGCAATTTTCCGGCACATTTGGCGGGACTGGCGCGATCAACATTAACAACACCGGTGTCATGGTGTTGGCAAAACAGGACGCCTTCAGTAAGAGTTCGGCCCTTGCCATCAACGTCAATAACGGCGGCACCCTGCTGTTTGGCGTCAGTGACACTTTAGGTGGTGCCAATTCTACCGACGGTCCGGCTGTTGTCGTCAATTCCGGCGGCATTGTTAAATCCGGTAGCAACATAAGCACCCTCACTCACCTGACATTGAATGGCGGCACGCTGTATGTCGATAACGGCGCTGGAGGTGGGAACCTCTGGGGCGGCTACGAGCTTGTCAATACCGTCACTATAACAGGCTCGGCATCGACGATTACCGGCAATGGCAGTACCTACTCGTACATCAGCCTAAAGAATGGAGGCCCCGTCACTTTCCTTGTGAATGATGTCACCGGCGATGCCAGCGTTGACCTGACCGTTTCGTGCCCCATCAAACCAAACAACGACATCAACGCGAATGTGGGCACGCTGATCAAGACCGGCTCCGGCACGATGTTGCTCACCGGCAACAACACCTACACCGGCGGGACGACGATCAGTGGTGGTACGCTGCTGGCAAACAGCGGATCGGCGACCGGTTCGGGCACTGTGACTATAGGCAGCACCGCCACTCTGGGCGGCAATGGAACGCTGGCAGGTGGGGTAACGGTCAATAATGGCGGCACTCTCGCACCGGGTGCAGCAGGCTCACCTGCGACAATGACGATCGGCGGCTCTCTGACGTTTGCGTCTGGAGCCATATGTAGAATGAGCGTTTCCAGTGCTGCGTCACATGATTTGATCGTGGCGGGCGGGAACATTACGCTGGGCGGCGCAACGCTGTTGCTGCAGACCTCCGGTTTCGACATGGCTACGACCGCGCTGATACCGCTGATCAGAGGTACGGTGAGTGGTACCACCACCTTTGGTGGCCTGTCTGAAGGTTCGCTTGTTACGCTTCCAAACGGAGAATGGCAGATCAAGTATAATAATAGCGGCTATGGTGCTGTGCTCGTTCCGCCTTCAGGCACGACGTATATGTTCGAGTAGAGGAGAGGGAAGACCACAGACCACAGACCATAGACCAGAGACAAGAGGGTCAGGGTTTCCGCCGGAGGCGGATCCGCCTTTGGCGGAACAGAGTGGCAGGGTGGAGCGTGGAGAAGAAACATTCAACACTCAACGTTCAACCGGGTCCCGTACTGAAATAGGTTGTCACTAGATACCAGAAAAGGAGACGGTATACCAGTGACAAGAGTGAGGTACAGCGAGGCGTTTAAGCGACAAGTAGTGGATGAAGTGGAGCGAGGCAAGCA
>Ga0247841_10000895_pt1 | contig 73234 bp, 80 predicted proteins | sample LaCruzMarch2015__2_FD_192410 | JGI IMG/M metagenome (GOLD analysis project Ga0247841, IMG submission 192410) | Freshwater microbial communities from meromictic Lake La Cruz, Castile-La Mancha, Spain - LaCruzMarch2015_18m | ecosystem: Environmental > Aquatic > Freshwater > Lake | place: Spain... | reverse complement strand
AGTTATAGTATCGCATGGTGCAAATATACTTGATACTATAGAAAAATGCAAATCTTGAGAAGATTTTTTTTGGATTCCCGTTTTCACGGGAATGATATGTCTTACCCCCGATAACTCACCGGTTACGAGGTTAAAAATGCCAAATAAAACAGTCAAGTTTACACAAGAAGGAATTAAGAAATTACCAAACGATAAACCAGTTGTTTACAAAATACTAACTGTAGGCGGTAATAATAACTATACTGGTATTGCAAAAAAAGGTCGTGTTCAAGAAAGATTGGAAGAACATTTGTCCGATGGTAAAGATCCTATACCTGGATCAAAGATACAAATTGAACAAATGCATAGTATTGGAGAAGCTGAAAAGAAAGAAGAACGAATTCTTTCACGAAGCAACCCTCGTTATAATAAAACCGATAGATAATATTGCGATTTTTTCGCCATGTTAATATCGAACAATAAGAAAGGAGAGAACTATGAAAGTAAAAAATATTAACGGCACCAGTGGCAAAACCTGCAAGTGTGGTAGCTGGCTTGATCATTGGAAAAAATTTAGCGGCCAACCTCTTTCCAAATGGTGTTCTGAAAAAAACTGTACCCAAAAACCAGAAGTAGGTGCCCATGTCCAAAAAGATAGCTCTGTTGATGACAATTGGTACATTGTTCCTTTTTGCTATACGCATAATGGAGAAACCGGTAAATCTCTAGAGATTGTGGATAGCGTAGAACTCGTATCGGCTAACGTTAGTGAGACCTGTGGCAAGTAATTGATAATATAAGAGCATTTGCTACAGACAAACCAAAAGAGTAGGTCATGTTAATAGCAGGATATGCTATGGAAGAGTATCTACGAATTATAGAAATTTGCAAAAGGCTATTACACTAAATGAATAAAACATTCAAAATCTTAGCGATCGATGGCGGTGGAATTAGAGGCGTATTTGCAGCCCAGATTCTAAAAAGAATACGAGAAGAATTCAATATTACTTTTTGCAATGAATTTGATATTATTACTGGCACAAGCACTGGTTCAATTATTGCTGCTGGATTGGCCATAGATTATCCTATAGAGAAAATAGTAGATTTATATAAAACCGAAGGCCGAAGAATTTTTAAACCAAATTATTCCAATTTTTTTAACTGGTATAATTGGAAAGCATTTTTTTGGAATAAATACGACAGTGGTTATCTTAAAAAGGTACTAGATAGAATTTTTCAGCAGGTTGATTTTTCGCATGTAAAAACGAAACTAATTATTCCTGCCTCAGATGTGTCTAATGGTAATGTCTTTGTTTTTAAATCTAACTATGATCCGGGTTTTGTTAGAGACAAGGACATAAGGCTTGCAGATGCGATACTGGCTTCATGTTCTGCACCAGTCTATTTTAAACCCCTAATAGTAAAAGAATATTTGCTTGTCGATGGTGGTCTTTGGGCTAATAATCCTTCGCTAGTAGCTTTAACTGAAGCAATGGGCATACGATTTAACAAAAATAAAGAGGATATAAGAATTTTATCTTTAGGAACTGGTTTAGGCAAAAAATACTACAATCCAAATGACTCTCATAAAAGTTGGGGGCTCAAGCAATGGGGCACTGGGTTAGTTAACACTACTATGAATTTGCAGTCAATAAATGTTGATAATATAGTCAGATTTATTTTAGGTCAGGAGGACTGCTTTCTCAGAATAAATTTTGAAACTGACTGTGAAGCAGCTCTGGATGATGTCGATGCAATAAATAGCTTAATTTCTAAAGCAGACGAAAAATTTACCTACAGTAGCAAAAAGATAGAAAAATTTTTTAAAGGAGGGAATTAATATGGAATTAACAGCATTTTTTGATAATTTTTTAGTAAACGAGGTCAACCTAAATCAAGGCAGACTGGATTTGTTAAATGAGAAGATTGAGATTATTGAAGAATTCTTCAATAATAGTAATACCTTCAAGAAACATTTTAAAGGGTTAGTACCTCAAGGTTCATTTGGCCAAAAAACTATTATTAAACCACCCAAGGATAAAGATTTTGATGTCGATATTTTATTATCGTTAGAGCCTATTAATAATTGGCAGCCTTCGGATTATATTGAAAAGCTATATTCAGAATTCTATAATGATGGAAATTACAAAAAAATTATAGAGAAAAATACGCGTTGTGTAACTCTAAATTATAAAGGAGATTTCCATGTCGATATAGTTCCATTTTTGAAAATAGGCGGTAGTTTTTCTATCCCTAATAATGATGAGAATAAATGGGAGCCAACAGATCCGATAGCCTATACAGAATGGCTTACGGCTAAAAATTTAATTGCCAATAAGTATTTAATTAAAACCGTACGCCTTTTTAAGTATTTGCGCGATATAAAGCAGAATTTTTCCGTCAAATCGATATTATTAAATACTTTACTTGGTAACTGCATCAGCGAGAAAGAGTCTCTTTCGAATTTCAAAAACTTATCAACATCTTTTATTACTGTATTTGACAGATTAAATAGCTTCCTTCAATCAAATCCAAATATGCCAACAATAAAAAATCCTACCTTAAATGCCGAAGATTTTAATAGACACTGGGATCAAGATAAATATTCTAACTTTAAGGATAAGATTAAAACTTATTACGAGAAGGCGAAAGAAGCTTATCAGGAAGGGGACAAACAAGCAAGCATCAAGAAATGGAGACTTGTATTTAGAGAAGGATTTCCGGATAGTATTGATGAGGACGAAAAATCAAAAGCATTCTCTGTACTTTCCGCTAAATCAAAACCCTGGAGTAATTAGTGTGTTGGTTTCAAAGAAATACTCAGTTATACAACAGAGAATGGAAGTCAGTAAAAGAAAATTACCCAAAACTGAAATTTTATACTATAAAGGGTAAAATTTTAATTTTGAAAGGCGAAATTGAACTTAAGTATAACAATCAAATATTAGATAAATACAATTTAGAAATATTTTTTCCTGAAGATTATCCAAGTAATCCGCCGCTTCTGAGAGAAGCTGACGAACGAATCCCAAGAATTAGAGATCGACATATTAATAAACAAGGGGATTGTTGCTTATTCCCAAGAATAGCTCTTAAAGAGATTTGGGATGCCAATCCTAATATTCTGTACTATATCAATGAGCTAGTGGTCCCTTTTTTCGCTCATCAGTCTTATTTTGAAAGATATGGAGAATGGAAAAATAAGGGATATGCTCATGGGGCAGAGGGAATAATAGAGTTTTATAAAGAAAAATGCAATATTGACAGTATTGATATTCTTGTCATAATGTTGCAGAAATTATTTAATAATGAAAAAATAGGGCGTAATGATCCTTGTTTTTGTAAAAGTGGCAAAAAGTTAAAGAGGTGTCATGAAAGCATTTATGATAAATTAAGAAATGGAGCTAATAAAGAAATTTTCGAAAAAGATATAGCTGATTTAAAACAATATATTACTGATCAATCCATTACCACCGATAAGGTATTCTAAAATATTTTTTAGGTAGTTTAAAAATTATATCTTTCAAATCTTCGCCTATTTTTTTGAAGCATTTAAGCTTTTGTGAGCTTGGCAATAAAGGCAAAATTTTGGCGGCGGAAAATTTTGCCTGTTTGTGAGGCACGCATAGCATTGAGGGAAGAAAGCTCGGCATCCCGCCGTATAAGGTATCTTAGATGATATGATAGGCGGGATAGTGGCCGCCTAACTATGGCTTAGAGAGGTGAGGCGGACACAGTCATCTGGCGGGTTTGGGTAGGGGCAAACCCGCCAGATGACTGCCGAGCACCATGCGTTGAACCCTACGAAAGATTTTTGTTCTTGCAGCCGTGGATTGTATTTGGTAAGATTATATCAATGGTTCGAGATAATTCGGACCCTGGAGCCAATTACCCATAATATCCGAGCTTTTTGGATATTGGGGACTGAAAGCCCTCAATGCTGAAAAGTGTTGAGGGCTTTTACGTTGAAAGAGAGAAGATAGAAATATTTATAAAGGCTTAAGCCGATTAGTCATTAGAAGAAATTATCAAAGCACTCCGGGTTGAGTAGCGCAATTGTGTAAATAAAAATTATGGCAAACATTAATCTCACAAACGCAAAAAGGGCAAAGAATGATGAATTTTATACCCAGTACGGGGATATTCAGAAGGAGATTGAAGCGTATCTGGAGTATGACTCGGATGTATTCCGCGACAAGGTAGTGTATTGCAACTGTGACGATCCGTTCGAAAGCAATTTCTTTCGTTATTTCGTGCTAAATTTCAACAAGCTCGGATTGAAACAGCTTATTACCACCAGCTACAAGCCCTCGCCCGTGGCCAACACACAGCTTGAATTGTTTAGTGAATACAAAACTCTCACAAAATCAAAAGGTCGTCCAAAGGTAACAGCCAATAAGTTTATTATCAACGAGGTGCACGACATAGACGGCGACGGCGAATTTAACTTGAAGGATGTTGCCAAGCAGTTAAAAGCAAACAAGCATAACGAATGGACGCCGCTTGAAGGCGATGGCGACTTCCGTAGCGACGAATGCATAAAGCTACTTAAACGATCAGATATAGTTGTAACGAATCCGCCGTTCAGCCTGTTTCGCGAATACGTTAAACAACTTTTTGATTATGACAAAAAGTTCGTTATTATCGGCAACATGAATGCAATTACTTACAAAGAAATATTTCCACTAATTAAAAATAATAAGTTGTGGTTAGGAAATGGTTTCCACGCCGGAAACGCTTATTTCTTTACGCCCAATACGCGCGATTTCGCATCTGGAGTTTATGATGCAACAACAGGTTTAGTGAAATTCCGCAATGTATGTTGGTTTACCAATCTTGACCACGGGCGTCGTCACCAACCATTGCCGCTGATGACAATGGAAGAAAATTTGAAATACAGCAAACACAAAGAAATAAAAGGCAAAAAAGCGTATGATAAATACAACAATTACAATGCCATAGAAGTGCCATTTACAGATTCTATCCCTAGTGATTATGGTGGCGTAATGGGTGTGCCGATCAGTTTTTTGGATAAATATAATCCAGACCAGTTTGAGATACTGGGGATGTGTGAAAACGAGGATCTTTATAAATTAAAAACAAAGAAGTATTCTACTATAGAGTGCAAGCAAGCATATCTGGACAAATTTAAGAAAAGAGGAACCTACGACTTGAATGCAAGTGGCGTGGTTATTCAAAACGGCTTGATGGAGAAGGTTTATCAAAGAGTACTTATAAGGCATAAGAAAAAATAATATGAAAACAGCTTTAAAAACCGAAATAACTGTAAAAGATATTTGCGATGGGTTCGTGTATAACGAACTGGAGGGCAAAGGGCTATTCGGTTTATCTGGAAAACTTACTATTCAGCCTGAGTATCAGCGTAACTATATCTATGCGTCCGATGGCGGCAAAAAAGAAATGGCTGTCATCGAATCAGTCCTCAAAGGATACCCAATAGGATTGATTTATTTTAATAAAGTGAGCGAAAGCAAATTGGAAGTTTTAGACGGTCAACAGCGCATCACCAGTCTCGGTCGATTTGTAACTAACAAATTTGCCATCAAGGATGAAAATGGCATGGAACAATATTTTGACGGTATGGCAAAAGACAAAAAAGCCAAGATATTGGGAACTAAGCTTCTCATTTATGACTGTGAGGGGACAGAAAGCGAGATAAAAGAGTGGTTCAAAACAATCAATATTGCCGGGGTTCCGCTCAATGATCAGGAGTTCCTCAACGCCGTGTATTCAGGGCCATTTGTGACACTCTGCAAGGAGGAGTTTAGTAATAGCCAGAATGCCAATATTCAAAAATGGAGCGCATATATAAAAGGCAGTGCCAATCGGCAGGATTTTTTGGAAAGAGCTTTAGATTGGGTCAGTAAGGATTGGGAAGACAAGAATTATGATCCGAGACATACTAGACCGATTGGAAAATATATGAGCAGCCATCGTTATGAAAAAAATATTACCGAGTTAACAAAATACTTCAACAGCGTGATTGACTGGGTCTCCTGTGTATTTACCAACGTAGAAAGCGAGATGTGCGGACTAGAGTGGGGACGGCTATATGAGCAGTACCATAAAAAGTCGTATGATCCTGCTAAAGTGGCAGCCGAGGTACAAAAGCTTTACGCTGATTCATATATAAACAACCGCAAAGGTATTTTTGAGTATATTCTCGGTGGCTCCGTCGACACAAAATTGCTCGAGGTTCGAGTCTTTAACGAAGCAACCAAGAAAGCTGTTTATGCAACGCAAACAGCTAAAGCAAAGAAAAAAGGAGAATCAAACTGCCCGCATTGCGCTATTGGACACGATTCCAATAAGAGTAAGATTTGGAATTTTATCGAAATGGACGCCGACCATGTTGCAGCATGGAGTAAAGGCGGCAAAACAGCATCCAAAAACTGTCAAATGTTGTGCAAAACGCATAATCGGGCAAAAGGTAATCGGTAAACAAGATAACCGAACCAAATCTGGGAAATGAAATCAATCGAGAGCTTTTCGGACAATAGACCTCAATGCCGAAAAGTGTTGAGGGCTTTTAAACTTTGAATCAGACAGATGTCTCTGTAGAACCAATATCTCTGAGCGTTATGTACACTGATATCTTGCTTCCGATCTCGGGGCAAGGCGCTCTTTATTAATTAATGATTTTCACAAACCGTTTGCGAAGATATGACAATTAAAAGTCAGCCCGGATTACAGCATCGCCTGAGAAATAAAACAGAATTGGCCGATGTTTTACGTGAACAAAGCCTTATTAACGGCAACGTGAATGCTGCTCAAGCATTGGCGAAATGTGTTCAACTGTGCCGTTTGGAAGACAATTATGAGTTTATGACGCAAGGAGCAGAAGATAACGATATTTATTTTATTTTAAAAGGATCTGTCGGAATCGAAGTGAATCAGCGGCGTGTAGCAGTTCGCAATGCGGGCGAACATGTCGGCGAAATGGCTTTGATGGACAAAACCGCTTCACGAAGTGCAACTGGAATAACCATTGGTCAAACAATTTTAGCGAAAGTTAACGAGCCTGATTTTTCAAAAGTAGCAGACAAATATCCCGTTCTCTGGCGTCGTTGTGCAACGATTTTAGGTAAGCGTCTTAGAGAGCGAACTAAATATCACAAAGCTCCAAGATCTAAGCCTGTCATTTTTATTGGCTCTTCAAAAGAGGGTGAGGTAATAGGCAAAACAATCTACGGTTATTTAAAGAAGAAAGATAACTTTGTGCCAAAACTCTGGTCCGAAGATATATTTAGGTGTTCTAGAACGACCATTGAAGAGCTAGTGCAAATAGCAAATGAAGTCGACATTGCTATATTGGTTTGTACCCCAGACGATTTCATAAAGAGCCGAGGACAAGCAAAGCGAGCTCCAAGAGACAACATTATTTTTGAAACGGGCCTTTTTATGGGTGCGATTTCTCGTGAACGGACTGTTGTAGTTGCGCCTGTGAAACAAGAAATAAAATTACCGACAGATCTTCTTGGGATTACAATGCTTCCTTATCACATAAAACGTGGTCAAAGCCTTGCTAAAAGCTTGCTTTCGCTAAATAAAAAAATTAATGTAATAGTTGGAGATTTAGGCCCAATTTAAGGTGAGGAAATGACAGAAAACGAAATTCTGGAAGAAATTAGGCAAATTTTCAAAAACCGCTGGTCAACACGTGAAGGGCGTGTTGTGCCAGATACTGACGGCGTTAAAGCCGGCAATGATGCCGTTACGTTATCGGCAACTGTTCTTTATGCCGACTTAGCTGACTCGACTGGATTAGTAAATTCTTTCAAAGCTCATTTTGCAGCTGAAATTTACAAAGCGTATTTATTGGGGACATGTCGCGTGATCAGAAATATTGGAGGAGAGATCACGGCTTTTGATGGTGATCGATTAATGGCTATATTTACAGGGGATTCAAAAAATTCCAATGCTGCCAAATGCGGATTGCAAATTAATTATCTCGTTAATCAAATTAATCAGCTTATGAAAGAAACGTATCCTACAACCGTCTACACACTCAAACAATGTGTCGGCATTGACTCTGGTGATTTATTCATCTGCAAAACGGGTATTCGCGACTCGAATGATTTAGTTTGGGTTGGTAAAGCAGCAAATTATGCAGCCAAACTTTGTTCTTTACGAGAAGGAAACTATGGAACGTATATTACTGAGGTGGTATTTGATAAGTTGGCTGACACATCCAAATATGGTGGCAATCCCAAGCAGTCCATGTGGGAAAAACGAACGTGGACCCAGACTGGCATGTCCATTTATCGTTCCAATTGGTGGTGGAAGATATAACCTTTGATAATAAGAGGAGCGCTTTTAAGAAAAGGGGGAAGCGTCACGTTTTATAACAAGAAAGTACACCTGCTACCTTTTTTCTTATAATTTATTCCAATATAGATAGTTACAGAAAAGTTCGGATATTTGGGGTGCGCGGGGAGCCAGATTTGTCGTAACTTATTGTATTTAAGAGAGTTGCGATAAAAAAGCCTGACCAAAAAAGTCAGGCTTTTTTATCTTCAAAGGGGTCAAACAGTTAGGTCATATTGTGTGAGATCAGGATTTAACCAATACCTCTCTAATTTCAAAATCCGATAAATTCTTCATAATTTCCAAGAGTAATCTTAAAATAACCTCTCTTTATCTCTAAATTCTACCATTATTTGAGAACGGCATTTAACAGTATTATTTGGCTATTTTGCAAAAGTACCATGCTAAATACTCGCCTATTAAATGGATTATTTGAAAAATTGGCAGATAGTCCAATAAACCTTTCTGATTTATAAAGAGAGAGGATATTGCAGAGATAGACATGATAGTTCACAATAAGCTTATATTTTTTCGCTTGGCTGTAAGGTTCACTTATTGTATATTATTGAAGATTGGACAGCATATGTGGAAATCTTACGCCGGCATTGTACGGCAATATCCAAAAGTTTCATTAGCTGAAGAAAGGCGCTTAATATCAAAAGCTCAGAAAGGTTCAAAGAAAAGTAAAGATGAAATTGTCCTCCGCCACATTGGATTCTTAATTTTCAGAATTCACAAAATAACATTTCCTGCCTTAATCCGGAGATTTGGAGAAGACTTGCTGGAAGAAGCTATTCTGATTATCTATAAAAAGATAGAAACCTGTGACCTTAATTACTGTGATGAAAAAGGAAATCCTAATCCTGTTAAATTTGTCTCTTATATTTGGAAACGCATAGATGGATTTATCATTGATTATTTAAAGAAAGAAATAAACGAGCCTCATCTAAAAGCAGAGATTGAAAGAGACTTCAAGGAAATAGGCATATGACTAAAATTAGCTATATCTAAAAATAGTCTTGACTAATTTAAGATATATGGTAAACTAATCATAGCTGATTGCAGCATATCAGCATATTGGGAGGAACAAATGAAAAGAATTTATACGGCTGTTATCAAGGAACATTTCAAGCGCAATCAACAAATGGTTTTTCTTATAGGGCCGCGGCAAGCCGGAAAAACCACAGTGAGCCTGATAGCAAAGGAATTCACCAGCCAGTTTTCTTATTTAAACTGGGATAATTTAGATCATAGAAAGATTATTGTTGAAGGAGTTAATAGTGTTGCCAGTTTTGCTGGGTTAGATAAGCTGACTTCAGATATACCAATTATTGTTTTTGATGAGATTCACAAATATGGCAAGTGGAAGACATTTCTGAAGGGATTTTTTGATACATACAAGGGAAAGGTAAACGTTATTGTTACAGGCAGTTCCCGATTGGATGTTTATAAAAAAGGCGGAGATAGTCTAATGGGAAGATATTTCCCATACCGCCTGCATCAATTATCGTTAGGAGAATTGGGACGGATTGATTTATCAGAGAAAGAAATTAATGAACCTTTTCAAAATAAAAAACAGGAATTTGACAGGTTACTTAAAAATGGTGGGTTTCCCGAACCGTTTATAAAAAACGACCCCAAGTTTTTGAATAGGTGGAAAACTCTTAGACAGGAACAACTAATCCGAGAAGATATTCGGGATTTAAGCCGTATCCAGGAGTTGGGGCAGATCGAACTTTTAGCTGAAATCCTAAAACATCAGGCCGGGCAATTGACAAATTACTCAAACCTTGCTAACAAAGTCAATGTATCTTCTGATACCATACGCCGCTGGATTAAGACATTGCAGGGATTTTTCTACTGTTTTACTATTCAGCCATGGTCTAAGAATATCCCCCGTTCCCTTATTAAAGAACCAAAGACTTATTTATGGGATTGGATCAATGTTGATGAGGAAGGAAGCCGTGTGGAGAATTTAGTCGCCTCTCATTTATTAAAAGCTGTTCATTATTGGACAGATTGCGGACTGGGTCAATATGCTTTGTGGTTTGTAAGAGATAAAGAAAAGCGCGAAGTGGATTTTTTAGTCTCACGAGATAAAAAACCATGGTTTTTGGTCGAGGTTAAATTATCCCAAAAAGAGGGGATAAGCAAGAATTTGATTTATTTTCAGGAGAAAATTAAAACAAAACATGCATTTCAAGTGGTATTTGATATGGAATACGTTACTAAGGATTGTTTCAAGCATACAGAGCCTATCATTGTACCTGCCCGGACATTTTTGACCCAATTGGTTTAAAACCACCTTAAAGCTACACACTTATGAACAAGTGTATAGAGACAGGGAGAATCTTTATTTAATACATCAACAAAGATAAATTTGGCTTGTAACCAGAGAGGAAGTTGTATGAGTCTCGGAGTCAATCAGCGATTTCGACACAAAACTCCAGAGGAGTTGTCTCTAAAATCTCCCATCTCTTTAAATGGCTCTAAGGAGCCACTTTTGGCCACTTGGCCATTTTTCTTGTTTTCTCTTCCCATGTTTTGACATAATACTTTATTACAGACGCTATCTTCGATCAAGCCATAGTCTGAGACCTGTCCTTTTTGCGAATGATAATATCTCAGTCTATTTTGCTTGGCTGTGTAGGCTGTGTAATAAATAGGGACAAATAAATAGGAATAAATAGGGACAGACACTATTTTTGTGTGGGAAATAGGTCGCTGTCCCTGGATTTTCACTGGATTTTCATCCATCTTTCGTAAAAATATAAGGAACTTTACACATACTTGTTTGAGTTTTTTGTGTTTAAACAGTGTCTGTCCCTGTTTTCCCCACATATTAATCTAAAAAGATCTGCAGCAAAATATGTTGCAGAGGGTCTTTGTTTGCGGTAAAATACCTGTTATTAAAAGAAAAAGGTGGATGGAAGCGGCAGAAGATAGACAGTGTTTCTATTGCATGGCGGAAGCGGTGCTTGTTAGCAAAATTTAATCCTTGACTTGGACACTTTTCAAAAACGGTTTAATAGGGAGGAGATATGGCTAATCAATATCCAAATAAAGAGAGAAGAAAATTTAAGAGAATCAAGAAGGAATGTATTGTTATGTCTAAAATAACTACTCCTGCCGTGAAGCTTGATGCATCAGGAGACAAGGAGTTTAACGGTATGATACTGGATTTATGCGCGGACGGCATGGCTTTCTTGACGCACAATGCAATCCCCAAGAGCGTTTCCGTAGCGAATAAATTTGTTTTAATGGATGACAAAACTTCTGATAAAGTGGATCTATTAAAGCCTGTGGAAGTCATAGGAGAGGTGCTTTATAATCTGAAGAAAATAGATGGGAAATACCGGATAGGGATGCAGTTTACAAATATAAGTGACGATATTCGAAGTTTTATAAATAAGCTTGAAGGGTAGAAAAGATAAAAACAGAAGGACTGGGCATCTTGGGTAAAAAAAAGATACTGATCGTAGATAATGAAAAAGAAATTGTCGATGCGCTAAAAATTTTTTTAGAAAGAAATGTAAATTACGAAGTCTTAGGGCTTACGGACTCAAAAGAGACTTTATCCAAAGTGCACTCATTCAGGCCGGATGTGATACTTCTAGATTTATTGATGCCGTATTTAGGAGGACTGGAAATCTGCGAACAGCTGAATGATGATGAAATTGGCAAAGCTACGCCTATAGTTATTACTTCGGCATTATGGAAGGATATGGATAAGCTCGAGGCTTTTAAGCTGGGGATCGTTGCTTATTTGGTAAAACCTATCGAATTGGAAATGCTGATGACAGCTATAAAAAATGCGCTGCGTTTTAAAGAACAATTAGACAAATAAACCTTTAAAAAAGGAGGTTTGAATGATTGATATTGAGGTCCTTGAATTAGCTTTGTCAAAAGAAGAAGATGCAATAAAAACATATAAGAAGCTGTTAGCCGAACATCAAAATTTGAAAGATTTGCTCTATCTTTTAGTCACGGAGGAACAGAAACACAAAGCATTGATAGAGAAAAAAATCGCAGAATTAAGGCGTTACTAAAATACATCATACATTTTTTCTGATTCTCCTGAATACAGCCAATTGCGAAACTCATCCATAAATGGGAGTCACATTTTGACTAAAAAATCATATGCGGTGTGTCTACATATAATAAAAATATAGCAGAAAAGGTTTTTGTTTACATTTTGAAAGAGCATTCATTTTTAAAAATTTGCCAGCAAAATACTTTGATTTTATTGTAGGCCGCGCTTCTAATGTTGTATTTAAGAAAGAAGACGTCAGATGTCTATTATAAATGAATTTAAGGAATTTGCCATTAAAGGCAGCGCAGTGGATATGGCAGTAGGTATTGTAATAGGAGCTTCGTTTGGTAAAATAGTAACTTCTCTGGTGAGCGATGTAATGATGCCGCCTATTAGGAATATTGCTTGGGGGCGTTGATTTTAAAAGCCTGAAAGTGGTTCTTAAACAAACAGTTATTAATACACCGCCAACCTCGTCAATTCCGGCAGTTACTCTTAATTATAGATTATTTATAAATACAGTAATTGATTTCTTGATTGTGGCGTTTTGTATTTTCTTGGTAGTAAAAGCGATTAACAGTTTGAAAAAGAAACAGGCATAGATAAAATATTTAACCAGCAAAGTGCCAAAAACCTCAATGTGGCATGTCTATATAATTTCCTGTTCTGACAATTCTCTCTACACAGGAACTACTACAGATCTCTCTCGCCGCATAAAAGAACATAATTCTGGCAGGGGCGGTAATTATACAAGAGTTCGCCAGCCTGTAAAATTAGTACACAAAGAGTCCTGTTTAACCCGTTCACGAGCCCTGAAACGCGAATACTTGATTAAAAGCTGGAGGAGAGATAAAAAGTTGGAATTAATAAGTAACGATTGTTAGGAAAACTTAAGCCTTTTCACGGTAAAATAGGTAACGGTAAAGATTCCCGCTTCAATAGCTACTGTTGCAATCGCTGTCCCCTATATAAGAAAAAGAATATATCAAAAGAAATATCAGGGGCAGCCCTATCAACTCTGAAAAAATAGGACAAAATTATAATTGGCAAGAGGTAAGTTATGGCTTGTAGTACCGAAAGGGATGCAATATTATTAATTACCACCTTGCGTTCCTTGGGCCCTATCATTTTGTAAGTTTTTTTAATCAGTTTTATCAAAGAATACATATGTTTAATTTACACTGTTTTAAATCCCGAGTCAAGTGCCGCATGCCAGTAATCAAAAAACTTGCTATATTAGACAAAATTAAGTAATATATGTTATATGAAGAATAAAAATGTTTATATAATAGCCGACCCTAATGGCGCAGGGAAAACTACTTTTGCAAAGAAGTTTTTGCCTGGCTATGCTAAATGTTCGCATTTTGTCAATGCGGATCTTATTGCGCAGGGGTTATCGCCATTTTCTCCGCGTATTGCAGCTATGAGAGCAGGTAGGCTTGTTCTCGAGCAGATTCAAGATATGGCTGATAAAAATGTGGATTTTGCTTTTGAAACGACATTATCTGGGAAATCTTATCTTAGTTTTTTGAAAGAGTTGAAAAGAAAAGATTATTATGTTTACCTTTTCTTTTTATGGATCTCGTCTCCTGATTTGGCACTCGCAAGAATTAAAGATAGAGTAGCAGAAGGCGGCCATGATGTTCCATCTGAAGATGTAAAAAGACGTTTTGGCCGCAGTATCAAAAATCTTTTTAAATTTTATAGGCCGTTATTAGATTCATGGATGTTTTTTGATAACGGGGGAGCTATACCACAATTGATTGCAGAAGAAAAGAATGGCAGACTTTCAATTATCAATAAAAAGCTGTATGATACAATCATAAGGGATATTTTATGAAAAAAAGACTTTCTCTTCAGGAAAAAGCATATCGTGCGATGAAGGAAGCGGTGCGGGAAGTTGTGGAACGGCATAAAGAAACAGGCCGTCCCCTTGCAATATGGCAGAATGGTAAAGTAGTCCATATATCTGCAACAAAACTTTTACACAAAAGAAGCTAAATGTCAGGCATTTATATTGGACATTTTGTAATTATTTATGGTTAAAGAAGTTACAAAAATCAGACTTTCTAAATACAGGACAAATAAGGACAAAAAACTTGACTATTTTATCCAGTTCTCATAATTTTTGCACCCCTCTAAAACCCAACTTATTAAATACCATCCTTGAGCCTTTAGATATGCCCCTAGACCTCTCAAAAGAAAACCTCTCTAAAATAGCATCATATTGCCATATTAATCGCTATATTAGAGCTATAGTTAGACGCTATATTCAGAGAGGATATTATACCGAATATTTGAACAGGGAGGAGCAAATTTTGCTTGGAGTTTTTTGTTTTTAGAGGTATAATCAAACTTGTAGGGTATTCCCAAATAGGGCGGCTATAGTATAAATAAGTTAGAAGTAGAACAAAAAAGGCAGGCCCTGATGATAAAAAGAGCCTCTAATAGTTCGTAGCGACGAGATAATGACGGGGTTAATGGTAAGAAATAGGATATGTTGAACGCAATAGCTACAGAAACAGAAAGGAGCAAAAAAGATGGAAAAAAAAGACTTTAGCACATTGCCAAAGGAAGCTGCAAATATGAATGGCAGGCCGAGAAAAACGACAGAGTTTTTAGGTGACTATTATAAGGGGTTAGGCGACGGCAAGGCGGAGCTATTAGGCATAAATACAGGCTTTACTAAACTGAATGAGGCTACATTAGGGCTTGACGGCGTGGTAGTGCTGGGTGGAATAGCGGGAGCTGGAAAAACAAGCTTTGCCTTACAGCTTGCACTTGCAGCCTGCCAGCTAACACCGACATTGTTTTATAGCCTTGAAATGCCCCGACAGGCCATATTAACCAAGATATTAAACAGGTTTGGAGTAAAGTATAGGGACATATTACTTAAAGGCAGGCATTATCTAACTGGCCAGCAGAGCGATGCAAAGTACTTATCAAACAAGGAGGCACGAGATCTTGAGATGGGGAGAAAGTTTTTAGAGGAGAGAGGCGGGAAGTTTTACATACGGAGCAGGGACAGGGGCGAGGAGAGGATAAATTTTGAAACAGTAAAGCGAGAGATAAACTTCCTAAAGGCAGAACACAAGACCGAGCGGGTTTTTGTAGTTATAGACTATTTGCAGGTATTTGACGTAGGAGATTATAAAGACCAGATAGACAAAGATGGTAAGCTCATAAACGGCTTTAGGCAGATAAGCGACGAGACGGGAGCGACCATATTACTTATAAGCCAGAAAAACAAGCAGGGCTTTACTTCTACGGACTTACAGACCATTAAGGGGAGCGCGGATATAGTCTATTTAGCTGATGTAGTTATGTTTTTAGATACTGACAGGGAGAAAAAGAGGAGAGAGGCGAGAAAACAGAAGTCTTACTACCCACAATGGCAAGACGACGATATAGACAGCACAATAGAGACTTACGAAAGCAAGGAAGAGATACCCATTGATTTAGTTATAGGTAAAAATAGGTATAACACCCCAACGCTTATTAAATTACAGTTTAACGGGAAATACTCCGTTTTTTCAGAAATGCTCTAGGTATATTGGGCCCACTCTGTCCCTAATTTGTCCTCGAGGTTTGGGTTGATAGATATTGATTATAATACTTATAAAAGAACTGTCAGGGAAAGCGCGAGAAAGCTTAGTCAAGTCTGTAAAACAGGCATTTTGGAATAATTATAGATATATTTTGACTTGTATATCTAATAAGTGTATAATACCACTTTGGAGAATGGGAATGGATGATAAAAATTGTACGAAAAACGATCAAGTTAAACCTAATGTAGTGGATATGATTAAAAAAATCCAACAGCAGGGCGGCGAAAATCAAGGGTTTGATCAGAAAAAGAAACCGTTTTTTTCACCATAGGAAATAGCGCGTTTAAATATTTACTAAAACTAAAAGGAGGTAACATGGCGTTTCAGGAACGTGGCGGTGGATTTGGCGGGAGACCGCGGGAGATGCACAAGGTGACTTGTTCAGATTGTAAGAAAGAATGTGAAGTCCCTTTTAAGCCCAGCGGAGATCGTCCGGTATATTGCAAAGAATGTTTTTCAAAGCGTAAAGACGGCGGCCGTTAAAAGGCAGCTTTTCAGAGTTATTGAAATATCTGAACCCTCTGTGATAAATTTTGTTACAGAGGGTTCTTCTTATTTAAGTTTGTATTTTTATAATTACATTGACAATAAAAGGTATTTAAGGTATACTTCTTTCAGTGGTAAATAGGTGAGTAGAAATTTAAACCGTAAGGTAAAAGATAATTCGCCTTGCGGATTTTTTATTTCCGCCGTTATTTACTAAAATTTTGCAGGAAGGAGGTAGCGAATAATGGCAAAAGGAAAAGTTAAGTGGTTCAACGATCAAAAAGGCTATGGATTTATAACGCCGGATGACGGAAGTAAGGATTGTTTTGTTCATCACAATGCAATTCAGGGTGAAGGTTTCAAGTCTTTAAGCGAAGGACAAGCGGTAGAATTTGAAATCGGAGAAGGACCTAAAGGTCCTCAGGCAACAAACGTAAGAAAGATATAGTTTGGATCGAGATAAGGCCCGGCCATAGTGCCGGGCCTTTATTTTTTATAGCAGTGGCGGAAAATCCCAGGTAAATTTTACTTGGGATTTTCTATTTTTAAGAGTATAATCAACTTTACAAATAGTGCCAGGCACGAATTGTGAAGCTCCACGGCTTTACAGCCGTGGCATCTTTTATTGCGGGGTTCGCTTGAGCGAATCCCGAGCCCCGATTTATCGGGGCGAGGGGTAAAGTTAGGGAGAAGAGTAAAGGAGATTTAATGGTTAACTTTAGGAAATTCATACTATATTTAGTCAGATGGCAGCTCAGCACGCCTATATTGTGGCTGGCAGTAAAGAATCTAGGGGTCGGTATATGGTCTACTGCTATTGCCAATTTAATAGGAGGTGCGATATTTTTTTGGGTAGACAAATTTATTTTTACAAGTTACGCAGTAGAGGTGTGGCAATTTAAAGAAAAAGGCAAATGCGATTTATGCGGAAAAGAAGAAAGCTTATGGAGGCTTGTTAGAGCCCCCCCAATTATGACAAAAGGGATTCCAGCCCGATTTTTCTCTGCATGAAATGTTCAAAACAAAAAATAGATGAGTTAAGAACCAATGGAATCAAGATAAGAGGCAAAAGCAGATGATATGTCAAAAGAAAAGATATTGATAATAGAGGATGAAAAAGATATAGTCAAGATGCTTGATTATAATCTTAGAAAAGAAGGCTTCAGGGTTTTCTCCGCTAATAACGGCGAAGACGGCTTGGATATGGCCCGCAAAGAAAACCCAGATCTCATACTTCTGGATTTAATGCTTCCCGAAATGGATGGCTTGGAAGTTTGCAAAGCTGTCAAAAATGACACAAAAACCGCGCACATCTCTATAATTATCCTTACAGCCAAGGCTCAGGAAGCAGATAAGATCGTGGGCCTGGAGTTAGGCGCTGATGATTATGTGACAAAGCCGTTCAGTCCGAGAGAGCTTATAGCTAGGATAAAGGCAGTACTACGCCGGCTAAAAGAAAAAAATAAGCTGCCGGAAATATTGAAAATAGGGGATATAGCTATAGATTTTTCTAAGATTATGGTTGCTATAAAAGATAAGCCTATAGAGCTAACCTCAAAGGAATTTGAATTATTGAAAGTGCTGATAAAAGCAAAAGGCAGAGTCCTTTCCAGAGATTATCTTCTGGACACTATCTGGGGGTTCGACCAGGCTATTGAAATACAGACCCGCACAGTAGACGTACACATAACAACTCTTCGTAAAAAGCTGAAAAGCGAATCAAAAAAAATCGTGACTGTAAAAAACTACGGTTACAGATTCGAGCTGGATTTGGATGGAGATTAAAATAAATAGTTTTAAATACAGGCTGGCGTTTTCATATGTGTTTATTATTTTAATTTCATTCGGATTTATCGCGTTTTTTTTAGACAGAAAATTAGAAGAAAACTCCATCCAGGATATTAAAACCTCCCTTATTAATCAAGCATATTTAATAGAATCCCAAATTTCTCAGGAAGGCTTGATAAAAGAAAATATCCCTGTTCTGGATCCCCTTATTAAATCGCTTAGTCGTAAAATAAAATGCCGAATTACCGTTTTAAGTAAAGCAGGAAAGATCCTGGCTGATTCTGAAAAGACAATAGACGAAACGCTAAAAATGGAAAATCATACAGACCGGCCGGAAATCAAAACTGCCTTGTCTGATTATATAGGAGAAGAGATAAGGTATTCTAAGACTCTTGGGATGGATATGCTTTATATTGCTTTGCCGATAAGGAATGAAATAGAGATCATAGGAGCGCTGAGATTGGCTTTGCCTCTTTCTGATCTGAAAGAAATGCTTTCTGTGATCAGAAAGGCGGTTTTATTCAGCCTGTTTTTTGCCCTGGGGTTGGCTTTTATTTTAGGAGCTATGCTAACCAGAGGAATAGTAAAACCTATAAATAAAATGATATATGTGTCTAATAAATTTTCCCACGGCGATTTCAGCCATAAAATATCCATTTTTTCAAAAGATGAATTAGGAGAACTGGCTTCTGTTTTAAATAAAATGGCCCAAAATCTTGAAGATAAAATCAGAGAGATTGAAATTAAAAACCAGCATCTTGTGGCAATCCTTGAGAGCATGGTGGAAGGCATAATAGTTGTAGATCAAACCAGCCGCATCATATCTGTTAACCGCACTATAGAAAAAATATTCAATATATCAAAAAATAATTTAGAAGGCAGGATTTTCTTGGAGGCAATCCGCAATAATGATTTATTAGATATAGTGCGCAAGGTTTTACAAAAAGGGGAAATTACCTCCTGCCAGCTAAAACTAGTGTTGCCTGTGCAGAAGATTTTTCAGATCAATGCCTCGCCTGTGTTCGAGAAAAATATGGTTTCCGGCTGCCTCCTGGTTATTCATGATATAACCGATATAAGGAAATTAGAAACAATGCGCAAAGATTTTGTAGCGAATGTGTCCCATGAATTAAAAACGCCGCTTACCTCCATCAAGGGTTTCTTGGAAACCCTTCTTGAGGGCGCCCTGGATGATAAGGAGAATAACCGGCGCTTTTTAGTTATTATGCAGGAGCATGCGGAACGCCTTAATAAATTAGTGGATGACCTTCTTTCTCTTTCGAGTCTCGAGTCAAAAGAGACGTTGCTTAGAAAAGATGTTTTTAACCTGTATCAGCTGGCCTGGAAGGTTATCGCAAATTCCGGAACGCAATTAAAAAAGAAAAACATTGAAATTAAAAATGAACTTCCGGAGAAGCTTTCAGTGAATGCGGATAAAGATAAGATAGAAGGAGTGTTTACAAATCTTATTGATAATGCGATTAAATTCAATAAAGAAAAAGGTATTATAAGGATATACAGCTGGGATGAAGAAGGCAGAATCAAAGTTGTTATAGAGGATTCAGGAATAGGCATCCCTGAGAGAGATATTTCCCGCATATTCGAACGTTTTTACCGCGTGGATAAAGCGCGCTCGCGTGAACTCGGCGGCACAGGCCTGGGGCTTTCTATCGTGAAGCATATTGTGGAGCTCCATGGCGGAAACGTCGGAGTAGAAAGCGCAGAAGGCCTTGGCTCAAAATTTTGGTTTACTCTTCCGAATTTGCGAAGCAAATTCGACCCTGAGGTAGCGTCAAAAGATGTGAGCGATTAGCGAACATTTTAGCTGCCGAAGGACCTCCAGATAGCACAAGATACCCCCAAAAACTTTACCCATATTTTACCTACTCTTGAACGCATTTAATAGCCGTTATATATACTTAAACCATTACAAGACTAAAAAAGCTGAAAGCAGCATTTTAGATTTTACACAGATTTTACATCGGCTTAATATAAATATAATGTACATAAAATATACTATAATAGAAAAATAGGGCGTCACAAAAGTGCCGCCTTTGATTACACCGATTAAAAATTCAGATTACGCAGATTAAAGATATTGTCGAGAATATCTGTGTAATCATAGGCTGGAACGACTTTCGTGACAGCCTATATAATAGAAAAATAAGGAGGATATTGTGTTTAAAAAAGGATTATTTATTTTGGTTATGCTTATGTTTACTGCTTCGGCATTTGCAGGGCAGGGAAAGAATTCCATACAGATTAAGGGTTCTGATACCATGGTTAATCTCGGCCAGGCGTGGGCTGAAAAAGACATGGAAAAAAATCCTGGAGAATTTATTGCAGTTACAGGCGGTGGGTCAGGCACTGGGTTTTCCAGCCTCATAAGCGGCACGTGCGATATTGCAATGAGTTCCAGGAACATTAAAGAAAAAGAAATCGGCCTTGCCAATAAAAAAAGCGTAAATCCAAATGAAATAAAGGTTGCCTTGGACGGCCTGGCAGTAGTTGTTAATCCAGGTAATGCCGTAGATAGACTTACTCTTGGCCAACTGGCAGGCATTTTTACAGGCAGGATTTCCAATTGGAAAGAAGTAGGCGGAAAGGATAAAAAGATAGTAGTGCTTTCGCGCGAAGTGAATTCAGGAACGCATGTCTATTTTAAAGAGCATGTCCTGAGGAAAAATGACCCTGATTCCAAAGAAGAGTTTTTGCCAAGCGCTTTGATGCTTTCATCATCTCAGGCTATTGCAGATGAGGTAGCTGGAAATTCAGCAGCCATAGGGTATTACGGAATGGGGTATGTATCTAAAAAACAGAAGGCGATATTTATAGCAAAAGATGAAAAATCAGAATATGAAGCGCCTACAATTGAAAATGTTGTGAGTGGAAAATATCCTATTTCTAGGCCCCTTTTGCTTTATACAAACGGCGCTCCTCAGGGATTAGTAAAGAAGTTTGTAGATTTTGTGCTTTCCAAAGAAGGTCAGGACATTGTTCTGGCTACTGATTTCGTGCCAATTAAAAAATAAGGATTATGCGTAAATTTAAAGAATTTATTATTGAGAAGCTGATACTTATTTGCGGGATTGCCTCAATATTTTTTGTTGTCCTGATTTTTTTGTTCCTTCTGAAAGAAGGACTTAGCGTATTTAATACCGTAAGCCCTTTTAAATTTTTATCAGGCAGAAGCTGGTATCCTATCTCAGAACCACCTCAATTAGGAATACTTCCTTTAATACTCGGATCGCTTCTTGTCACGTTGGGTGCTGCTATTATTTCTATCCCAATTGGCGTAGGCTGTGCAGTGTATATTGCTGAAGTAGCACCGCTAAAAATCAAAGAAATTCTTAAAGCAAGTATAGAGTTATTAGCAGCAATACCGAGCGTTGTGCTGGGATTTATAGGTATGGTAACTCTGGTGCCTATGGTTAAAAATATTTTTCATCTGCCTACTGGTTTAACTGCTTTATCCGGTTCTATAATGCTGGCATTTATGGCAATGCCCACAATAGTTTCTATTGCTGAAGATGCGCTTTATTCTGTCCCGAAAACTTACAGAGAAGGTGCACTTGCCTTAGGCGCAACTCATTGGCAGACAATATGGAGAGTAATGCTGCCGGCAGCTTCCAGCGGCATACTGGCGGCAGTGATGTTGGGGATTGGACGGGTAATAGGCGAGACTATGGCAGTGATGATGATTACGGGAAACGCAGCAGTTATCCCAAACAGCATATTAGTGCCGGTCAGAACCCTGACAGCTACTATTGCTGCTGAAATGGGAGAAGCGGTGGTGGGCAGCGAGCATTATTTTGCCTTATTTGCAGTTGGAATAGTTTTATTTATCATAAGTTTTATAATTAACATAACAGCAGATCTGTGCTTGCATAAAAAGCAATAGATCGAAGAAATCCGATCACCGATTGGGTAAAGGTTATAATATATGAGAAATTCTCATAGAACACAAAATATAGCTTTTTTCTTTTTACTGGCGGCAACTCTTTTGATAGTTGTTCCTGTTGGACTGATAGTTGTAATTATTGTTCAGAAAGGATTGCCCGCTATAAACTGGCAATTTCTTTCCGATGTTCCTAGGCAAGGGATGCGCGCCGGAGGCATATTTCCAGCAATAATAGGGACAATATATTTGGTTACAGGAGCGATTATATTTGCTTTACCTATAGGCCTTTTAGCGGCAATATATTTAAGCGAGTATTCAAAAGATAATTTATTGAATCGTCTTATAAAGCTCGCAATTGTTAATCTTGCAGGCGTGCCTTCAGTGGTTTACGGCCTGTTTGGTTTGGCGCTTTTTGTAGTATTTTTTAAATTTGGGGCATCAATTCTTTCTGGATCGCTTACTTTAGGCATTATGATTTTACCTATAATTATTACTACTTCGCGCGAGGCGCTTGAGAGCGTACCATATTCTTTCCGGGAAGTAAGCTTGTCATTAGGAGCTAGTAAATGGCAGACTATAAGGCATATTGTTTTACCAAACGCTATTCCAGGTATTTTAACAGGAACTATTTTAGGCCTTGGAAGAGCTGCAGGCGAGACTGCTCCGATTCTTTTTACTGTAGCTGCATTTTATCTGCCACAGCTTCCGAAATCTATTTTTGACCAGGCAATGGCATTGCCGTATCATCTGTATGTTATTTCTACACAGGTGCCGAATGTAGATGAAAAAATAAGATATGGCACAGCGTTTGTATTATTGGTATTGGTTTTATTCATGAATTTGGTAGCGATAATAATACGTTATAAATTCAGGAAGAAAAAGAAATGGTAAAATTTAACATAAAAAATCTTAACATCTGGTTTGATTCTACTCAGGCGTTAAAAGAAGTCAATATGGAAGTTCTACCTAATGAAATTTTAAGCGTCATAGGTCCGTCCAACAGCGGCAAGACAACTTTTTTAAGAATGCTTAACCGCATGAATGATCTAAACTCTAGTTTCAGGATGAGCGGAGAGGTCATGCTTGAAAAAGAAGACATAACAAAGATAGATGTAGAGCTTTTGCGCAGAAAAATCGGGATGGTGTTTGCTTTACCTCTGCCGCTTCCATTGTCAATATTCGATAATGTAGCTTATGGCGTCAAGATGCATGGTTTGGCGGATAAGAATAGAATGGCGGAAAAAGTAGAAGAGGCGCTGAAACAAGGCTACCTTTGGGATGAGGTTAAAGACAGGCTAAATGAATCTGCTTTTAAGTTATCAGGCGGGCAGCAACAGCGCTTATGCATTGCAAGAACATTGGCTGTAGAACCTGAGGTAATACTATTTGATGAACCATGTTCAGGCCTAGATCCTATTTCTACGGCAAAAGTAGAAGATGCTATGATAAGATTAAAGAAAAAATACACGATAGTACTTGTGACTAATAATGTAAAACAGGCAGCAAGAGTCGGAGATAGGACAGCTTTTTTTCTGAACGGAGAGCTTATTGAAATAGACAAGACGGATAAAGTATTTACAGCCCCTAATGATAAGCGTACAGATGGTTATATAAGAGGAAAATTCGGTTAATGGAAAAGATAATCACTAAAAATCTAAATCTCTGGTATGGAGATTTCCAGGCCCTGGAGCATATAAACTCTAGTTTTGAAACTAATAAAATTACAGCTATAATCGGGCCTTCAGGCTGTGGGAAATCCACTCTTCTTCGCGTATTTAACCGCATGAATGACCTGATAGAAGGCGTTAGGATGGATGGGGAAGTTATTGTTGAAGGGAAGAATATTCTTAATCCGGGCACAGATTTGGTAAATCTCAGGAAAAAAATAGGCATGGTATTTCAAAGGCCTAATCCATTTCCATTGTCTATTTATGAAAATATTGTTTTTGGAGAAAAGATTCACGGAGATAAGATAAAACAGAACATGCTGGATAATATTGTTGAGGAAAGTTTAAAAAGCGTCCTATTGTGGGAGGAATTAAAAGATAAGCTTAACGAATCAGCCATGAGATTATCATTAGAACAGAAGCAGAGGCTGTGCATAGCCAGGCTCATTGCTGTAAAGTCTGATGTCTTACTGATGGATGAGCCATGTTCTACTCTGGATCCGCAGTCAACAGCGAGAATAGAAGAATTAATGCGTGAATTAAAGAATAATTATACTATAATAATAGTTACGCATAATATGCAGCAGGCAGCCCGCGTTTCAGATGATACGGGATTTATGCTTTTGGGAGAATTAATAGAATTTGGAAAGACCGAAGAGATATTTACTGCTCCGAAAGATAAGCGCACAGAAGATTATATTACAGGAAGATATGGATAAAAAATAGTCCCTCACGGCGTAATGTAAAAATATAGCCGCTCGGGACGAATTTTGTTTCACAAAATTCGGAGGTTTTATATGGAAAGGCACGTTGATCAGGAATTAAAAAATTTAAACCAGGATATTTTGAAAATGGGAGCTTTTGCAGAAGAAGCTATTTATAAATCTATAGAGGCGCTGAAAAACAGAGACAAGGCCCTGGCCAAAAGCGTTATAGATAACGATAATAATATTGACCAGTTAGAATTAGACATAGATGAAAAATGCATAGATCTAATAGCAAGGTATCAGCCTATGGCCAAGGATCTGCGCTTTATCACTACGGGTATGAAGATAAATGCTGAGCTTGAAAGGATAGCTGACATTGCTGTGGATATAGCGCAGAGGACTCTCGAATTAGTAGATAAGCCATTATTGAAACCATTGGTTGATATACCAAGACTGACTGCTATTGCTCAAAATATGGTAAGGTTGTCCATAGATGCGTTTGTAAAAGGAGACATAGAGCTGGCAAAAAAGGTAATGTTATCTGATCCTGAAGCCGACAAATTAAGGAATTTAATACAGAAAGAATTGATAGAAGATTATATAGTAAAAGACCCTTCCAGCGCCTTGCGGGCTGTCCAGCTATTATTAATAGCTCGTTTTTTAGAGCGCATCTGCGACCACACCACAAATATTGCAGAAGATGTGATATACATGGTCCAGGCAGAGGTGATAAAACACCATCCAGAGAAACTTTAAGGTACTGGGGACGTCTTATATGACATATCCCCTTGAAGTGCCTGTGTATATGGATATTGCGGTAGGCATAAATTTTATAAATAATAAAAATATAAAGCTATATGTAAAGATCAAAAGGCTTTTTCAGTTACTGGACAGCCATGTTAACTGGGCGACATGGGCCTTTATCATAAGTTTTATCATGCCCTTTGTTTTATTCTGGGGCAAGGTTACAATGAAGAACGCGCTTGTGTTTTTTAATCTATCCTATATCAACGGAACAATATTTAATATTTTTACATTTATAATAATTCTTTCCATAATATTAAGCAGGCAATTCCTGCCTCCAAGGCCTAAAGATGTTTCCCGGCTTATTTACATTACTTTTATACTACAGTGGCTGTTTGTACCTATAATATCAGCTTTTCTCGGTTCTACCCCTGCGCTGGACGCGCAAACAAGACTTATGTTTGGTAATTATTTGAGTTTTTATAGGACACCTAAGGCAAGATAGACCAGATAAATATTGACAAAACCTATTTTTGTGATAATTATACCTCTATGTATCTATTGAGTTTTTTAATATTATTCCCGCTTGTTACAGCTTCTATTTTATTATTCCTCAAAAACGATAAAGTAAGGGCTATTACTATAACCAGCGCAGCTGTAATACTTTCCGCAGGTTCAATAGCTCTTCTTATTATTAATTTTCATAGAGAAGCCCAATATTTCAGCTTAGAAGTGCCTTATATAGATAAAGCCATATTTTTTATAGAAACTTTATTGGCAGGGTATATTTTTTATATGGGCTGGAAATATAAAAAATATATTATATCAGGCTTAATATTGGCGCAGTTTTTAATCACAGCAGTTTTTGAAACCAGATATAGGCATAATATTATGGTTGATCACGTTTTGTTCGTAGATAAGTTTTCAATAATCATGACTTTGATAATAGGCGTGATAGGGAGCCTTATATGCGTCTATGCCATAGGGTATATGAAAGATTACCATTCTCAGCACAATAAAGCTCTTAAGGACAATAGGAGATTTTTTTCATTCCTAATGTTTGTATTTTTGTCAGCTATGTTTGGGATAGTTTTTTCTAATAATTTGTTATGGCTTTATTTTTTCTGGGAGATAACGACTCTCTCGTCTTTCCTATTGATAGGGTACAATAAAAACCAGGAAGCTAGTAACAATGCTTTTAAGGCGCTTGAATTTAATCTTCTCGGAGGCTTGGCGTTTTTAATCGGCATAATATATCTTTATCGTTTTTACGGCGTAGTGGAGCTGGATAAAGCAGTATATCTGGGAAAACTTGGAGCGCTGGTTCCTGTTGCGCTTATAAGTTTTGCAGGTCTTACCAAGTCCGCTCAAATGCCGTTTTCATCCTGGCTTTTAGGCGCCATGGTAGCGCCTACGCCTGTTTCAGCTTTACTTCATTCAAGCACGATGGTGAAGGCAGGAGTGTATGTTATTTTAAGATTTGCATCTGTGCTGCAAGGAAGCATGCTCGGTTTTATAATTGCATTGATAGGAGGGTCGACTTTTCTTATAACCTCTCTTATTGCAATTAGCCAGAACGATGCTAAAAAAGCCCTGGCGTATTCTACAATTGCAAATCTAGGACTTATAGTGCTTTGCGCGGGAGTCGGGACTTATGAAGCAATGTGGGCGGCAATGCTTTTGATCATATTTCACGCTGTGACAAAGTGTCTTTTGTTCTTATGCGTTGGAGCTATAGAGCACAGGATTCACTCCAGGGACATAGAAGACATGTCAGGGCTTATTATCAGTATGCCCAAGATATCTATAATGATACAGATCGGTATGGTAGGTATGTTTCTGGCTCCATTCGGGATGCTTATAAGTAAATGGGCTGTATTGAAAGCGCTTGTGGATTTTAATCCTCTCTTGGCGGTTTTTGTCATCTTCGGAAGCTCTGCCACGCTTTTTTTCTGGGTAAAATGGCTGGGTAAAATAATTACAGTTGTGAATACAGAACAAGATCTTGAAGAGGGAATGAGTAAGATTGAAACAATACCTTTATTTATATTAGCTTTCTTAACAGTAGGCTTATGCGGCCTTTTTCCGTTCGTGTCAACAGCGCTTATACAACCTTATGTAATGGAGATATATGGTGCAACGCTGACTATGAGCCAGGGGAATATTGTGATAATGTCTATAATGTTAGCCATGGTTATGCTTTTCCCGCTCAGTTTTATAAATTATGGTAAAAGGGTCAAGGTCGTGGACGCTTATCTAGGCGGGGCCAATATAGAGACCGGCACCCGTTTCCGCGGCGCAAGCGGCAGTATAAAAAATATGGCCATGAAGAATTACTATATGGAAAAATATTTCGGAGAAAAAAAGCTGTACAGATTCGGGATTCTTTTCTGTTTTATTTTTATGGTTTTTATGTTTATGGTGCTTGTAAAATGAAAATATTCCTAATGATAATAGCTTATATAATATTTGCTCCAATTCTCGGAGCAGTGCTTAGCGGCCTGGACAGGCGGGTTACTGCCAGGATGCAGGGAAGAGTCGGGCCGCCAATATTACAGCCTCTCTACGATGTGCTTAAATTAATGCAGAAGGATAGCCTTGTGGTAAGAAGGTCGCAGAATTTTTATATTGCGTTCTTTTTAATGTTTATAATTTTTACAGGCGCTTTATTTTTCTCAGGAAAAGACTTATTGCTTGTAATATTTGCATTAACTTTGGCGGAGATATTTTTTGTGCTTGGCGGATACAAGGCCAGCTCGCCGTACAGCATCATAGGCTCCCAGAGGGCAATGATCCAGATGATGGCGTATGAGCCGATTATCATACTGGCTGTAGTAGGGATGTATATGGTCACAAAAAGTTTTTATATCACAGATATAATTTCTTACAATAAACCTCTTTGTTATTATCTGCCCGGCCTATTATTCGCATTTATTTATATATTGACTATGAAATTTTCCAAATCGCCTTTTGACCTGGCGTATTCGCATCACGCCCACCAGGAGCTTGTAAAAGGCATGACCACTGAATTTTCGGGAAGATCTCTTGCCATGATAGAAGTTGCGCATTGGTATGAAAATATATTACTGCTTGGTTTTGTGTGGCTGTTTTTTGCGAATAATATTTTAATCGGAATTGCGCTTACGCTTGTAGTATATTTTCTTACAATCCTTATTGATAATACGTTTGCGAGGGTTAAATGGGAGATGGCGTTTTTGAGTACATGGATTGTGGGGCTTGTATTTGGAGTAGGCAATATTATAGTTTTGTTTTTTGTTAAAAGGTGAAGCCATGTCTTATTTGAAAAGATCTCCGTGGATTATGCATTATGATGGCACGAGTTGTAACGGTTGCGATATAGAGGTATTAGCCTCCCTTGCCCCCAGATATGATGTGGAGAGGCTCGGCGTGATAAATACAGGGAATCCGAAGCACGCGGATATATTGCTAATTACAGGATCTGTGAATGATCAAAACAGGGAAGTGATACAAAATATCTATGAGCAGATGCCTGATCCTAAAGTGGTTGTAGCTATAGGCATTTGCGCGACTTCAGGAGGCATATTCAGCGAATGTTACAACGTGCTGGGAGGCGTAAACAAGGTATTGCCTGTTGATATTTATGTGCCTGGCTGCGCTGCGAGGCCTGAGTCCATAATTGACGGCGTGGTAAAAGCTTTAAAAATACTGGAAGATAAAAAACATAAACTTATAGAAATGAAGTCAAGCGCAAAGGCATTTGTTATAGAACCGGCTGCTATAGAGGATGCCACTGAGATTTTAGCCTTGCAGAAACTGGCTTATCAGAGCGAGGCAGAGCTTTATAATGATTTTGCATTTCCTCCTTTGATGCAGACATTACCTGAACTAATAGAAGATTTTAAGGCCGTAACTTTTTTCAAGGCGGTTATTAACGGGGTAATTATAGGGTCTGTACGGGGCTGTATGAAAGGCGATACATGTTATATCTACAGACGGATAGTGCACCCTATGTATCAGAATCTCGGAATAGGCAAAAAACTTATGAATGATATAGAGTTTCATTTCGGATTTGCTTCCAGATTCGAGGTTTTCACAGGCCATAAGTCCAAGCGGAATATTAATTTTTACGAAAGGCTTGGGTATAAAATGTTCAAATGCGAAAAAGTAAACGATAAACGACACAGGGTTTATCTGGAGAAATCAGCGGATAGGATATAAATATGGCAGAACAGCAAAAACTAATTAATATAGAAATAAAAGACTTGCTGGAAAGAGTAAAAGAATTCCATTCATCTGGCTACAGGCTCGTACAGATAGGTTGCACAAAGACAGACGTATTGGAAATCAATTATTCTTTTGATAAAAATTACAGCTTTGTAAATCTGAGAATTACAATTCCCTCTAGCGGCATAGAAATACCAAGCGTGAGCCATATTTATTGGAGCGCATTTCTTTATGAAAACGAGATAAGCGATTTATACGGAATAAAGATAAAAGATATGGCTGTAGATTATAAAGGTAATTTTTACCGCACACTGGTTAAATTCCCCTTTAATCCTTTCCATAATGCACCAAGCGCAGAAGGGGGCATAGCGTTATGACGAAAAGGACTATTATACCTTTTGGGCCGCAGCACCCGGTTTTACCTGAGCCGATTCATCTGGACCTTGTATTGGAAGATGAATTGGTTGTAGAAGCTATTCCTTCAATAGGTTTTATCCATAGAGGCCTTGAAAAGCTTGTTGAGAAAAAAGATTTTATAGATTTTGTTTATGTGGCTGAGAGGATATGCGGGATATGCAGCTTTATTCATGGTCTGACTTACTGCATAGCAGTGGAAGAGATTATGAAAATCAAAGTACCTGAGAGGGCTGATTATCTCAGGACCATATGGTCTGAACTTTCCAGGATGCACAGTCATTTATTATGGATGGGTTTAATGGCTGATGCATTTGGTTTTGAAAGCCTTTTTATGCATACCTGGCGCATGAGGGAGAAGATCCTTGATATCATAGAAGATACTACAGGCGGAAGGGTTATTTTTGCTTCAGCTAAAGTGGGTGGGGTAAGAAAAGATATTGATAATTCTACTTTAAAAACAATCGCAAAAAAACTTGAATCATATCAAAAAGAACTCAAAGAAATCACAGATGTTTTTATAAAAGATCTCTCAGTGAGGCACAGGCTTTCAGGCGTGGGGATTTTGAAAAAGGAAGATGCATATGAACTTGGCGCAGTAGGTCCTACTCTCAGGGCGAGCGGATGGCCTAGAGATACCAGAAAACTCGGATACTCAGCTTATAAAAATATTGATTTTGAACCTATTACAGAAACTATAGGTGATAGTTACGCAAGATGCGTCGTTAGAATAAAGGAATTATTCCAGTCTATTGATATAATTAGACAGGCTGCTGCAAAAATTCCAGATGGGCCTGTTGAAATTAAAGTGACAGGGACTCCTGATGGAGAATATTTCGCAAGGACAGAACAGCCCAGAGGCGAAGTTATTTATTACGCCAAAGCAAACGGCACCAGGTTTTTACAGCGTCTGAGAGTCAGGACTCCGACATTTGCCAATATTCCGAGTTTATTAAAAATGCTTCCCGGATCAAGCCTTGCAGATGTGCCTGTGCTTATTCTTACAATTGATCCGTGCATAAGCTGTGCTGAAAGGTAACAATGCAATTTTTTATAATGGCAAAAACAGTCCTAAAGAGTTTATTTAGAAAACCCGCTACTGTTAAATATCCTTTTGGGCCTAAAATATTGTCTGAGGCAGCGAGAGGTAGTATAATAATAGACATATTAAAATGTATATTCTGCGGCATGTGCCAGAGAAAATGCCCTACAAGCGCGATAGTTGTTAATAAAGAAGAAAAAACATGGAACATAGCAAGGCTCAGATGTATCACATGTGGTTACTGCGTAGAGGTATGCCCTAAAAAATGCCTCCAGATGAGCAATCAGTATACCGAGCCTATGCTTACAAGACACGAGGATCTGTACAAAAATGCATGAGTATCATATTGTAGAAGGCGTGGTTAAACAGATACTGGAAAAGGCAAAGAATTCCAACGCTAAAAAGATAACTTGCGTTACGCTTATCATGGGAGAGCTTTCAGGATTACAGGAAGAATCTATCAGGGTATATTTCGACAATCTTTCCAAAGATAATATACTTAAAAGCGCAGAACTTATTATTAAGCTTGTTAAATCAAAGTTAAAATGTAAAGACTGCGGCACAATATTCGAACACGAGAAATCAAATTTTGACTGCCCCAAATGTTGTGGCCTCGGCATACTTATGAATTCCGGCAAAGAATTCTACATCGATAACATCGAAATCGAGTCATAGCTTTACCCCTCGCCAGAAAGCCCCGCCTGTGAAGGCGGGGATGAATGGGGTTGGCTCGGGATTCGCTCGAGCGAATCCTGCAATAAAAGATGCCACGGCTGTAAAGCCGTGGAGCTTCACAATCCGTGCCAGGCACTATTTGTCAAGTTAAGAATATGGATAATTATATACAAGTGATTACGACTATATCTGATAAGCGAAGCGCTGAAAAAATAGCGAATGCCCTTATAGATAAAAGGCTTGTTGCCTGTGTTCAAATAGCAGGGCCGATAAAAAGCATTTATCGCTGGAAGGGAAATATTGAAACAGCGAAAGAATGGATGTGTATAGCTAAGACTAGAAAAAGCTTTTATAAAAAAGTAGAAAAGCAGATTAAGGAACTCCATCCTTACGAAGTTCCTGAAATCATAGCTGTTTCAATTGCCAAAGGCAGCAAAGATTATCTGAAATGGCTTTCCGATGAGACTGTAAAAAAATATGGATAAAATTAAACTTGGGATCTCAAGCTGTCTTCTTGGAGAAAATGTCAGATATGACGGCGCTCATAAGCTGGATGCTTATTTAAAAGATAAGCTCGGGAAACTTGTTGAATGGGTTCCTGTTTGCCCTGAAATAGAATGCGGCCTTGGCGTTCCGAGAGAACCGATGCATTTAATTGGCTCGCTAGAATCGCTTAGGCTTGTCACAAGAAATTCTAGAATAGACCATACCGATAAAATGCTCGAGTGGGCCAAAAAGAAACTGGCGCAGCTTGAAAAAAAAGAACTACGCGGTTTTATATTTAAAAGCGATTCTCCGAGCTGCGGCTTAAATAGCGTGTTTTCCGAAAAAGGCATAGGTATATTTGCAAAAGAATTTACCAAACATTTTAAACTTATGCCTGTAGAGGATAATGATAGGCTGCAAGATGAAAAGATAATGGGAAATTTTATAGAGAAAATTCATGAAAAATGAGAATAGTTTTTTATCCTTTATTAGAACCTCTTAGAAAAGAGCACAAGCCTATATTCAACGCTGTATTTAAAAATAATCCCCCTGAAATATCGGAATTTACTTTAATATACCTGGATTATACCAGGTTATGATGCATGAATTTCTTGAAAAGCACGGCAGTATTTTTGAATATGTGAATCTGGAGCAGGATCTTGGCATAGAAGGCCTAAGGAAATCAAAAGAATCTTATCATCCGATAAGGCTGATTGATAAATACATAATAAATCTGAAATAATAATTTTATGGTTCTTGTAAAAATAATAAAAGATAAGAGGATAAAAGCGATTGTCGCGGAAAGCTGGGCTGTAAGCTGGCCAATGACCCTTATCATGTTTTTTGAATTTTTAATAGGGATTACTGATGTGTATATTGCAGGAAAATTTGGCAAAGAAGTCCAGGCAGGATACGGGCTCGCATTCCAGCTTTATTTTGTTTTTATTATCGCAGGCATGGCCCTGACAGTAGGGACGGCTTCGGTCCTTTCAAGATTATTTACATCTGACAGGAAGAGTGAATTTTCTCTGGCAGTCAGCACGTCTATCATTACAGCTATTATTACAGGGTTGATTGCTACAATATTTGGTGTATTTTTTTCAAAGGCTATCATACACCACCTACATACTCCGCAGGTTATTAAAGACCTGGCTGCGCCTTTATTAATGATATATTCGCTGGGTTTCATATTTGATTATATTCTTATGAATACCAATACTGTCCTGCGGGCTTCTGATAGGATAAGAAAATCGCTTTTTACAATGACAGTAGTGTGTATTTTGAATATAGTTCTAAATTTTACACTTGCGTTTGGCACACCTCTGGGATTTAAAGGCATAGGGGCAGCTACTGTAGTGAGTTTGTTTATAGGATCTGTCATGAACCTGGGCTTTACCAGAAAATTTATAATAAAAGGGTTTAATTTCTCATTTCTAATGTTCAGGAAGATGCTGGATATAAGCTGGCCTGCGGCATTACTGCAAATATTCTGGCAGCTTGGGACAATAGCGCTTTTTTTGATATTAAATCTTCTTCCTGCTTTGAATATAGAGGTCATGGCAGCTTTTACCAATGGCCTGAAGATAGAGTCTGCTATTTTTCTCCCGGCCTTTGCTTTTAATATGGCCAATGCTGTGTTGGTAGGAAATAGCCTTGGCAGAAAAGAAAATGGCCAGGCATTTAAGATGGGTATAATAACAGCTATGACAGGTGTATTTATAGTCACGGTGTTAACTCTTATAGTTGTGCTAAATGCAAGGATTATTGCGCCGCACCTCTCTAATGACAGGATTGTTATAGACCAGACGCTTAAGTATATTTTTGTCGCGTTTCTTTTTGAACCAATAATGGCCTGGGGCGTTATACTTGGCGGAGGACTGAACGGCGCAGGAGATACAAAAATTGTTATGGCTATTGTAGCAGGAAGTGTCTGGTTGATACGTATTCCATTGAGTTACTTTCTTGGAGTCTATCTTGGATTCGGAGCTCAGGGTATATGGTGGGCAATGAATATTTCTATAGCGTGCCAATGTCTTTTAATGACAAAACGGTATTTCAGTAAACGCTGGATGCGATTTTCAGAGCAAATTATTTGATAATCATGAATAAAGGATTATATATACATATACCTTTTTGCAGGCAAAAATGCCTATACTGCGATTTTTACAGCACTATGCATAATGAGGGCCTGGCGAATTCATATATAACGGTAATTTTAAAACAGATAGAGGAGCTTGACGAAAATTTTTCCAGTATTTATGTAGGAGGCGGGACCCCAGGCATTTTAAGCCCAGATTTATTAGATAGATTATTGTCAGGCATGAAGAAATTTATAAAAGAAACCACAGAGTTTACGATAGAAGTGAACCCTGAAAGCGTAGATCAAGAAAAACTCAAGTTGTTTATCGAAAAAGGCGTGAATCGTATCAGTATAGGAGTCCAGTCGTTTGATGATAAAAAATTAAAGGCCCTGGGTAGGATTCATAACGCAAAACAGGCAGTAGAAGCAATAAAACTTTCAAAAAATTTGGGTTTTAAAAATGTTAGCATCGATATGATATTTGGACTGGGCGGGGAAGACTTAAAGGGGTGGCAGGCTGAGCTTAAAAAAGCCGCAGGATCCGGTACACAACATATCTCCTGCTACTCTCTTAGTTATGAAAAAGACACACCTTTTTTCAGAATGAAAGAGAAAAAAGAAGTTACGCCTATTGATGATGAAATTATGGCAGAGATGTATAAATATACAATGTCTTATTTGCCAAGAGAGGGATTTAATCATTACGAAGTTTCTAATTTTGCAAAACTGAATTTTGAGTGCAGGCATAATTTAAATTACTGGGATAACAATTCTTATGCAGGCTTGGGGCCGTCAGCTGTTTCTTATATAAAAGGCGTACGTTCTGAAAATATGCGCGATGTAGAAGAATATATTGATAGATACGAAAAAGGCGTGAGTATTATTACGTATAGTGAAAATTTATCAGACGTTAGAATGGCCAAAGAGACTGCGGCAGTAAAAATAAGGACTAAAGAAGGTATTAATTATGACTGGTTTAAAGATAAAACAGGATTCTATTTTCTGGAACTGGGAAAAGATGCTATAGAGGGGCTTGTAGAGCAGGGCCTAGTGGAATATAATGAAAAAAGCATTAGGCTTACGGATAAGGGATTTTTATTTGCTGATACGGTGTCGTCAACGTTGTTATAATTTACCTAACTTTTACAATTCGCGCCAGGCGCCATTTGTAAAATTAGGTTATGTACGCGCAGAGGAGGTAATTAAAATATGAGGCATTACACAGAATACATCTGGATGAATACGGAAAATAGATATGAGATTGTTAATATTACTTCTCAAGTGGAGAATGCGCTTAGGAAAAGCGGCGTAAAAGAAGGCCTATGCCTTGTAAATGCAATGCACATAACAGCGAGTGTGTTTATAAATGACAATGAAAACGGTCTGCACGATGACTTTTTAAAATGGGTGGAAAAACTTGCGCCGTACGGGGTTGATAAATATAAACATAATCTTACCGGAGAGGACAATGGCGATGCACATCTTAAAAGGACCATAATAGGTAGAGAGGTTGTCATTGCTATTACAAAAGGCGAGCTTGATTTCGGGCCATGGGAGCAGGTGTTTTACGGGGAATTCGATGGCCGGAGAAAGAAAAGAGTTTTGATAAAAATAATAGGAGAATAATTTGAAATCATGAAAACTATCGTGCTTTTATCGATATCAAATATATTTATGACATTTGCCTGGTACGGCCATTTGAAATATAAAAATTCACCGTTATTTTTGGCAATCCTTGTAAGCTGGTTTATAGCATTTTTTGAGTATTGCTTCCAAGTTCCTGCTAATCGTATAGGCCATTCGCAATTTTCAGCAACTCAGCTTAAAACTATCCAGGAAGTCATTACACTTGTCATATTCTGCGTATTTTCCGTATTTTATCTTAAAGAAGACTTAAAATGGAATTATATAGTCGGCTTCCTAATGATAATCGGAGCAGTAATATTTATTTTCAAGAAATGGTAACTTATGAATAAATTTCTGCCTATTTGCAAAGATGATATGTTAAAAAAGGGATGGAATGAGCTGGATGTTATTCTCATTACAGGCGATGCATATGTAGACCACCCTTCTTTTGGCTCAGCAGTTATAGGCAGGGTACTTGAAGCCGCAGGTTTTAAAGTAGGGATTATTAGTCAGCCTGATTGGAAAACCTCGGATGATTTTTTAAAACTGGGGAAGCCAAAATTATTTTTTGGCATTACTGCGGGAAATCTGGATTCAATTCTGGCCAATTACACCATTAATCGCTCCAAAAGAAAACAGGATGATTATTCGCCTGGCGGGAATATTGGACTGAGGCCTAACAGGGCTACTATTGTTTATGCAAATAAAGTAAGAGAGCTTTTTCCAGATGCACCTATTGTTTTGGGCGGAATAGAGGCAAGCTTGAGAAGGCTTGCTCATTATGATTTTTGGTCGGATGAAGTACGCCGATCAATACTTTTAGATGCGAAAGCGGATTTACTTGTATATGGAATGGGAGAGAAACAGATTGCAGAAATAGCTAAGCGTTTTGCCAAAAACGAAGACGTAAAGAGCATGGATAATATACGCGGGACAGTAATTATAAGAAAGACCATGGATAATTTTAAAAATTATATAGAGATTTCTTCATTCGAAGATGTTGAAAAGAATAAAGATAAATTTAATGAGGCGTTCAGGATTTTTTATTCAGAGTCTGATCCTGTGAGAGGAAAAACTATTGCCCAGAAGCACGGCGATAGATTTGTTGTCCAACTTCCTCCGGAGAAGCCGTTAACTCAGAGGGAATTGGATAATATTTATTTGCTTGATTACGCAAAATTGCCGCATCCTGTCTATGATAAAGAAGGAGGCGTTCCGGGATTTGAGACAATAAAAAATTCAATAATATCTCACAGGGGCTGTAATGGAGAGTGTAGTTTTTGCTCGCTTGGCCTTCACCAGGGCCGCATAATACAATCAAGGAGCCGGGAATCTATAGTTAAAGAAATAGAAATTTTAACAAAACAAAGTTATTTCAAAGGCACGATAACTGATATAGGCGGCCCTACTGCGAATCTATATGCAGCAAAGTGTGGATTATGGGAAAAGCGCGGCGCATGTAAAGACAAAAAATGCCTAATGCCTTCAAAATGTCCTAATCTTAAGCTTGGGTACGATGAAACATTAAGTTTGTGGGACAGGGTAAAGAAGATTAAAGGTGTAAAACATATATTTATAAGCAGCGGTTTAAGATATGACCTTCTGACAGACAAACAGTCCGATAGATACCTGAAGGCTTTATGCAGGGAGCACGTAAGCGGGTATTTAAAAGTTGCGCCTGAACATACCTCTAGTAAAGTACTGGAGCTTATGAATAAGCCTGGCATCTGGGTGTATGAAAAATTTGTTAAAAGATTTCAGAATATAAACAGGGAACTCGGCAAAAAACAGTTTATCGTAAATTATTTTATAACATCCCATCCTGGGACAGATAAATTTGCAAGCCTGGAAATGGCGCGTTATCTTTCAGAAAGAAAAATCAGGCCTGAACAGATTCAGGATTTTATACCTCTTCCCATGACTGTGTCAGCTGCTATGTACTGGACACTCAAGAATCCTTTTACAGGAGATAATATTTACGTGCCAAAAGATATAAAAGAAAGAAAAGCGCAAAGATCTCTAATCTAATAAGCTAACTTTACAAATAGTGCTTATCCTGTACCGAACGAAATATATAACATAAATATAGATCTTAGCGACTGGTACGGGGCCTGGCACGAATTGTAAAGTTAGCGATATGAAAATGAAAAAACTTTTTATATTTGATTTAGATGGAACGCTGGTGGATGCTTACACGGCTATAGAAAGAAGCATGAATTTTACCCTGAGAAAGCTTGGCCTGCCTTCAGTTGCTTACAAGGAGGTTAAAAGAAGGGTTGGCAGGGGTGATAAGCTTTTCATGAGGTCGTTTTTTCCTGCAAAAGATATGGAAAAGGCCTTGAAGATATACAGGCCCCATCATGCAAAAGCGCTTTTAAGATATACCAAATTAAGGCCGTATGCGAAGAAATTGCTTTATACGCTGAAAAGAGAGAAGAAATTCCTGGCAATAGCGTCTAACAGGCCATTTTATTTTACAAATATAATATTAAAAAAACTCGGCATCAAAAAATATTTTAATATTGTTTTATGCGCTGATCAGATAAATAGTCTTAAGCCTAATCCTAAAATTTTATACGCTATAATAAAAAAATTAAGCGTAAGTAAGAAAGAAGCTGTTTATACAGGAGATATGGACATTGATATGGAAACAGCTAAACGCGGAAATATAGATGCTATATTTATAACAGGCGGGTCAAGTGCTCTTAATTCTGTAAAAAAATATAAAAATAAAAAGGTAATCTCGTCTCTTAAAGAAATTCTGTAGGGGGATGGTTGTGACCGCTCCCTACCCTCTCAGCTGTTTTTCTGCATCGATTATATCGCGGTTAATAATACATATTAATTTTAAGGCCTTTTCTTTAAATTTCTGGGAGCACGGCGTGTCCATAAGTTCTCTTAGTATCTGGATTGCCATCCTGAAATAGCGTATTATTTCTCCTTCGTCAGAGTCTGTATGTGTAAGGATATTATCAAAGCTTTCATTTCTTATCCATGCTTCCAGGCAAGGCGAGAGATGGTAATAATATTTTTTGCTGAAAGGCCTTATCTTTAATTTTCTTTCAAATTTTTCTATGGTATCCAAGACTGTTTCAGTGATATTTTTAATGGATTTTGCAGTCTTAGAGAGTTTAGGCAGGATGCTTATTTTTCGCGGTTCAAACACAAGGCCAACGCATAATATCCCGAGTTCTGTTTCTGTAAGATTTTCCAGTATCCCTCTTTCGTAAAGCTCTGCTAGGGAAAGTTCATAGCCGTAGATCTTGCTGGCGAAATCCCCTTTTTTCGTAAGAGCGTTATTTTTTATATAGCCCAAATCCTTTAGAAGCCGGACTTTATTATATAAAAGGTCTAATGCTTTTTGCCTGGAGTGTTTATTTGCCTGAAAATAATGAAAGGAGAGGGGGTATATTTCATATAACTTTTCTTTATATTTACTGTAAAGGTTTAAAACTGTTGCGTAAGAGGCGTTGAATTTACTTTCGACTTTTTCTGGCTGGCCATAAATGATTTTATTTACTTCCTGAAATGAAGTGTGGTGCGGGTTTATCCTGGAATACACAAAACCTTCTTCATCTATACCTCGCCTTCCTGCGCGGCCTGCCATCTGATAGAAATCCCTTGTTTTTAAAGTGCCATAAAAATTCCCGTAAAATTTTCTTAGTTCATTAAACACGACTGTACGAGCCGGCATATTTATTCCAAGCGCAAATGTTTCTGTTGTAAATATGACTTTTATTAATCTCGAGGTAAAAAGCCTTTCAATAACTTCCTTTAACGTTGGCATCATTCCAGCGTGATGAAAGGCAATGCCTTTTTCTATAAAAGGGAGCATAAGGTCTGCGCTTTTTTCATTCAATAGGTCAAATCTCTGACGGAGCTCGCGGTAAAGCGTTTTTATATTTTGTTTTTCATTATAACTTAAAAAGTCGAACCCAAGTATTTCCTGGGCGAGCCTTTCGCAGTGCCTTCTTGAAAAACAAAAATATATACAGGGCAGCTTATTATTTTCAAAAAGGTATTTTATCAGCGATACAAGTTTATTAGATTTAAACTGCTCATACCTCTCGATATTTTTTATATTGCTGGTTTTATCCAGTATTTTATTATGGCATTGGAAAAAGAAATGTAAGGGCACAGGCCTTTTATCTTCTTTTACTATCTTGAGGGGCTTTTTATGTATTACTTCCAGCCACTTGGCGAATTCGTCTATATTCGGTATGGTAGCTGAAAGAGCGAGCATTTTCATTCCTGGCGGCAGGAATATAAGGGACTCTTCCCATACAGTGCCGCGTTCATAATCGTCGAGATAATGGATCTCGTCGAAAATTATCCATGAATACTCATCCAGGTTAGTTTCTTCTGCCAGCACCTTATTTCTGAATATTTCAGTGGTCATGATGAGTATGGATGCGGACGGGTTTATAGTGACATCTCCGGTAAGTATACCTATGTGGTCTTTAAAATTTTCCTGAAAATCCCTGAACTTCTGGTTGGAAAGCGCTTTTATAGGGGCTGTGTATATAGCCTTTGTGCCTTTGGCCAGGCAGTCATTTATTACATATTCAGCTATAACTGTTTTACCTGCTCCTGTCGGTGCAGACACTATCACCGAATAGCCTTCTTTAATATAATTGATAGCTTTTTCCTGAAATGGGTCATAAATCATATGTGTATTATATACTTAGTTATGGTATAATTACAACAATATCATTGGTTATAACGTTCTTGACTCTTCGGGCAATTGCGGGTATTATATTGGCAGCGAAATCAATCAAGCAGTATTAATATAGATAGAAAGAATTGCATCAGATGGAAGATAGTAAAAAACCTCGCGGTTTTCTTAGAATCAATAAAGTCAGGGCATATCTTTTAATCAAAAATATAAAAGGCCTATTGAAGAAGCAGGAAAGAAAAAGAAAGTCATAGGCGCTAACTACCGGAAGAGGTAGATTGTGATTAAAAATATCTTATTGGCTTTTATCCCTATTTTTGTAGCAGTTGACGCAATAGGGGTCCTGCCGCTTTTTGTATCTCTTACAGAGAGCCTCAAGAAAAAAGAGAGAACCAGAATAATAATTCAATCTATGATTACAGCCATGTGCCTGGCAGTAGGTTTTATATTCCTGGGCAAGGCTATTTTTAATCTCATGGGCATAACCCTTGGAGATTTCATGGTTGCCGGCGGATCGATATTATTCTATATTGCTGTAGCGGATATAAGGGGCCCTGGCAAAGGAAGCCATTACGCTAATCAGGAACTCGGGGCAGTTCCTCTGGGGACACCGCTTATCGTAGGCCCTGCTGTTTTGACAACGTCATTAATTATGATAGGAGAATATGGGTTGTCAGCTACGCTTATATCGGTGTTGGCCAATATTTTATTAGCGGGTTTAATACTTTTACTTTCCGACTTTATAATAAAAATTCTCGGAAAAGCAGGCTCAAGAGCATTGTCAAAGGTTACAAATCTTCTTTTAGCTGCAATAGCAGTAATGCTTATTCGTAAAGGCATTACCCAGATATTCCACCTATGAGTTCCTTAACCAATTTTGCCTCCGTTGCTTCGTTTTGCGAAGCAACGGAGGCAAAATTCAGAGGCTATTTAATATGGAAAGTTTAAAATTAGACGGCATAAAGCCAGAATTAAAAGCTATCATACAGTCCTACTTGATCAGGCTTCTCGATATTCATAAAGAAAACATAGTTTCTGTAATATTGTATGGAAGCGCTACTGGAAAATATTTCATACCAAAAAAATCAGATATAAACATGGCTGTTGCATTTAAGGATCTGGAATTTCAGCAGTTAAGGGATTCTCTCAAGCTTATAGATTATGGAATATCCAGGAGAATAACTGCGCCTTTATTTTTATCTATGTCGCATATTGAATCATCCAAAGATACTTTTCCTATAGAATTTATTGAGATAAAAGAAAATAATATTTTGCTTTACGGTAAAGATGTATTTTCAGGCTTAAAGATAGATGAGACCAATATAAAACTTTTTTGCAAAAGAGAGATAGAGGGAAAGCTTATACGGCTCCGCCAGGCTTATTTGGAGGTAGGGCTTAAGAGAAAAGGCATTGAGGCGTTGATGAAAGAATCAATGTATTCATTTTTGCCTGTATTTAGGGCGCTTTTACGTTCAAAGACAAAGAGCCAGCCAATAGATAAGGAACAGATACTTCTAGAATTATGCAGCTACTATGATCTTTCCAAAGATGTGTTTATCGCTATTTTAAAAGATAAAATGAACGATGAAAAGATAAAGGGCGAGGATGCTGAGGTATTTTTCGAGAAATATTTAGGAGAAATAGAAAAACTTTCGTGAAAAAAATATTTATAATATTAAGCCTCTTTATTTTTACAGGTATTGGGTTTTGCGAAGATGCGATTTTTCAGAATTATGCTGGCTATGTAAATGATTATGCGAATATTTTATCAGATGAAGCAAAAGCTAAACTTACAGCCCTTTCTGCGGAAATTGAAAGCAAGACTACAAGCCAATTAGCAATTTTAACCATAGATACAACTTCTCCTTTAGATATAGAAACTTATGCGGTAAAACTTTTTGAGAAATGGGGCATTGGCCAGAAAGGCAAAAATAATGGGGTCATTGTTCTCGTCGCTGTAAAAGACAAGGCGATTAGGATAGAAGTTGGATATGGGCTTGAAGGAGCAATACCGGATGCGTTAGCCAAAAATATAATAGAAAAGTCTATGATCCCGTTTTTTAAAAATTCTGATTACAATGCAGGTATTCTTCAGGGCGCAGCAGTTGTCAGTAAATTGATAGCCAGTGAATACAATGTAGAAATCTCGGAGTTAGATAATATAAAAGTAGGCGTGCCTTCAAAAAAAGCGTCTATTTTTGACTTTTTATTTTTAATTTTTATCATTATAATATTAATAAGGATCCGTCTTTTCTGGTTTTTTCCAATCGCAGGTATAAGCAGGGGAAGAGGCGGCTATTGGAATGGAGGCGGAAGTTCAGGAGGATTTAGCGGAGGATTCGGAGGTTTTGGAGGCGGCTTTTCCGGTGGAGGAGGCGCCTCCGGCAGTTGGTAATCAGCTAACTTTACAATTTGCAATTTGTGCCTGGCACGAATTGTAAAGTTAGTAGAGCATAAAAGAAAAAAAAGGGGGTAAGCATGAAAAAAATAGGCATAGTTTTATTGGCTATCGTCGGAGTGGTAATAGTTTTTGGAGGCATGATTATAGCAGGGCTTAATAGGCCGGTGATACTAGATGAACAGGTTAATAATGCCTGGGCTCAGGTTGAGAATCAACTTCAGAGAAGAGTTGATTTGATTCCAAATCTTGTTAGCACTGTAAAAGGTTATATGGAACACGAAAGAGGCACATTTGAAAAGATAACAGAGCTCAGGAGCCAGTGGGCAAAGGCAAGCACTACGCAGGAGAAGATCCAGACATCTAACGCTATAACAGATGCTTTGTCAAAGATTTTGATGGTGTCTGAAAATTATCCTGAATTAAAGGCAAATGAAAATTTCTTAAGCCTCCAGGCGCAATTGGAAGGCACTGAAAACAGGATTGCGGTGGAGAGGATGAGATATAATGATGCTGTAAAAACATTTAACGCGTATCAGAGGACTATATTCGGCAGCGTTTTTTGCAGTTTAAGAGGCCTGGGCCAGCCGAGAGTTTATTTTAAGGCAGCTGAAGGCGCAAAAGAAGTCCCGAAAGTTATTTTTTAACCCAGATTTTGCATTAGCAAAATCTGCCCTTTGGGCCGCCCATCCCTTGTATTTTTCTAAATAGTTAGGATAGGCGGGGTTAACCCAGCCCTTTCCGAGAAAGGGCTGCAGAAGGCAATTTTTTGGGTGGGGTTAATGAAAAAAGTACTTTTAGTCAATCCATGGATATATGATTTCAGCGCGTATGATTTTGGCATAAAGCCTGTAGGGCTTTTGCGCATAGGGCAGTTTTTGCGCGAAAAAGGCGCTAAAGTAAATCTGGTGGATTGTATGGAAGGCTGCTCAACTCATAAAGACGAATACGGTTTTTCAAAGATAAAAAAAGAAAAGATAGAAAAGCCGGGTATGTTAAAAGATATAGAAAGGCCTTATTTCAGGTATGGCATAACTATTCCTGAATTTTTTAAAAAGATATCGGCAATTTCAGAAATAGACGAGATATATATAACCTCTGGAATGACTTACTGGTATCCAGGTGTTCATCTAGCCATAAGACTGCTGAAAGAGCGTTTTAATAAAACACCTGTAACGCTAGGAGGTATTTACGCTACTATTTGCCATAAGCACGCTCGTTTGACAAGCAATGCGGATATTATATGGAGAGGCGATTTTCTTGATAAAGAATATTCTTGCCAGAGCGGTTTTTATCCTGCGTATGATTTATTAGCGGATAAAGAGATATTGCCGATACAGCTTACAACAGGCTGCCCTTTCAGATGTACTTATTGTGCCTCCAGGATGTTCGGTACAAAATTTAAGATGAAAGACCCTGTAAACCTGTTTGAAGAAGTTATGCATTATAATAAGACGTTTGGTACCAAAAGTTTTGTTTTTTACGACGATGCGCTTCTTTATAGAAATTCAAAAGGCATTAAAAGATTCTTGAGGCTTATTATCGCCTCAGGCGCGCAGTTTACTTTTCATACGCCGAATGGGCTGCATGCCAGGTTTATAGACGAAGAGCTTGCAGAACTTTTTAAAAAGACAAACTTCAGGGACCTGCGCATATCGCTGGAGACGTCTGATGAAGGGGTGCAGCAATTTACAGGCGGAAAAGTAAATAATAATGATTTAAAACTAGCCCTTAGAAATCTAAGAGAAGCTGGTTTTGCGAAAAAAGATCTCGGCGTTTATATATTGATGGGCGCAAGTTATATTAATATGGAGAATACGATGGATGATATAATTTTTATAAACTCTCTGGGGGCAAAGGCAATACTGGCTTCTTATTCTCCGATACCAGGTACTCTGGATTATAAGATACTTGTTAAAAACAAAATAATAAAAGATAATATAGATCCATTATGGCATAATAAGACAATATTTTCCGAGCTTTTGATGCCGGCTTATATCCGCAAGGCAAGAGATATAAGGCGGTTTACGTCGAATTTAAACAAAACGTAAACTGTCAGGTGAGCCAGTTCAACTGGCTCACCTGACAGGTGGACCAGGGTCAAGGGAGTATGTATGGAGTTTTTTGAAGTAATAAAAAATAGAAAAAGTATAAGGGAATATTCCGACAGAGAAGTTGAAAAAGGCCTTATTGAAAAAATCGTAGACGCAGGAAGGCTGGCTGCGACTGCCAGAAACGAACAGCCGTGGGAGTTTGTGGTGACGCGAGACAAGAAAACGCTTAAGAAAATCTGTGACATGTGCCCGAACGGACCTTTTATTAAAGATGTCTCGCATTTAATAGCGGTATTTTCAAGAGACACAAAATACTATATTGAAGACTGCTCTGCGGCTACCGAGAATATGCTTCTTGCGATAGAGGCGCTTGGCCTTGGCGGTTGCTGGATAGCCGGGGATAAAAAAGATTATGCAGAAGATATCAGAAAGATATTTAATGCGCCAGATGGATATAAGCTAGTGAGCATGATAACAGTCGGATATCCTAAAAAAGAAGAAAAGCCTCATGCGAAGAAAAGCCTGAAAGAAATTTTACGCTGGGAGAAATATGCATAATATGCTTTGGAGATTTATAGATGACAATGCCACGTTCGTAGCTGAGAACCCTGATAAAGTTTCAAGGCTTTATTTTCCTCTTGCGAATGAATCAGGTATGATGAGTTCAATAACGCCGAATCTACACGGAGATATAAAAATAAGCCAGCATTCATTCCTGACAGTCCCTGTTTCCACAGAAGATTTGAATAATACTTTATATAATCGAAATTTTTGGTTATATATTAATGACAGCCAGGTTTGGTCAATTGCTTTTGGAGAAAGCGATGAGACATTGGTAGAGGCTGGATTTTTATGGCACAAAGTTATAAAGATAAATAGAAAGCTAGGGATTAAAGTAGAGGTATTAAATTTTGTCCCAGCTCAGGGCGAACCTGTTGAATTAATGTCAGCAGAACTTACCAATATTTCAAAAAAGAAATTAAAGATAACCTCGACTCTCGCTATACCTATATACGCCAGGTCCGCTGACAATCTTCGCGATCACAGGTACGTAACTTCCCTATTAAACAGGATAAAAGTAAGTAAATATGGCGTGATCGTGACTCCTGCAATGAGTTTTGACGAAAGAGGCCATAAGATAAATACATTATCTTATTTTGTAGCTGGATGCGAAGGCAATTCTAATCTTCCTGAAGGGATTTTCCCTACAATGATGGAATTTACAGGAGAAGGGGGAAACCTTGGAAAGCCGGAAGCTGTTTTAAAAAATATATCTCCTAATAGAAAATTGATTATTGGTAAACAGGGTAAAGAAGCGATGGGCGCCATAAAGTTCAAAACACTTACTATTGGGCCAGGCAGGTCAATGAAATATATTGCGGTAATGGGCATAACAGAAGATAGCCCGGAAAAGATATTCAAAAAATTTGATTCTATTGAAAAAATAAATAAGGCCCTGGCTATTAATAAAAAATTCTGGGTTGAAAAATCCCAAAGAGTTTATTTTTCAACAGACGACAAGGATTTTGACAGGTGGATGAAATGGGTAGGCGTGCAGCCAATATTTAGAAAGATATTCGGCTGTTCATTCCTTCCGGATTTTGATTACGGAAGAGGCGGACGCGGCTGGAGAGATCTCTGGCAGGATTCTCTGACGCTTCTTTTAATGCATCCGGAAGAAGCGCGGAATGTACTTATAAATAATTTCGGAGGCGTGCGCCTTGACGGTTCAAATGCCACGATAATAGGGAAAAATCAGGGCGAATTTGTTTCTGACAGGAATAATATTTCCCGCACATGGATGGATCATGGCCTTTGGCCGTTTATGACTTTGAATTTTTATATAAATCAGTCAGGCGATAAGGATATATTATTTGAAAAAGCCAGGTTTTTCGAAAGCGATAAAATAGATACTGTGCTGGAACATGTTCTTTTGCAGCATAAAAGGCTTTTTACGAAATTCGGCAAAAACGGCAATTTTCTTCTGGAAGGCGCTGATTGGAATGACGGGCTTGATATGGCAAAAGAAAACGGAGAGAGCGTTGCTTTTACAGCCGCGTACGCAGGCAATCTTTTTGAACTGGCTAATTTGCTTGAAAAAATAAACCATAAAAAAGAAATAATAGATGAGTTGCGCCAGAAAGCTAATGGCCTGGCAGAACATATAAGAAAGAATGAATGGATAAAACTTGATTCAGGTTATAGTTTTTTTAACGGATATTATGATAATCTGGGCCAGAGGGTGGAAGGAGATCATAAAAACGGAACGCGCATGACTCTTACAGGGCAAGTATTTCCGATAATGAGCGGTATAGCTACTAGTGAGCAGGTAAATGAAATATATAGAAGCGCAAAAAGATATTTATGGGATCCGAAACTAAAAGGCTTCAGGCTGAATACTGATTTTAAAGAAATTCAGCCGAATCTGGGCAGGGCATTCGGTTTCGCTTACGGCGAAAAAGAAAATGGCTCGTTCTTTAGCCACATGAATGTAATGTTTGCGTACGCATTTTATAAAAGAGGACTTGCTAAAGAGGGCTTTGAGGTTATTAGTTCCATATGTAATATGTGCCTTAATACAAGCGTGAGCAAAATTTATCCAGGCATACCTGAATATTTTAACTCCGAAGGCCGCGGTATGTATCATTATCTAACCGGCTCAGCAAGCTGGCTTTTATTTACAATGCTTACCCAGGTTTTTGGCGTGCGTGGAGAAATGGGCGATCTGATAATAGACCCCAAGTTAATAAAATCTCAATTTGGAAAATCTAAGAAGGTTTCAGTCAATACGACTTTTGCAGGTAAAATTATACGGGTCAATTATCTTAATTCGGATAATCTTGATTATGGCGAGTATAAAATAGACGGAATTTCTATAAATGGACGTGTTGTAAAAGAAAGCCCTATAAAGAGAGAAGATTTTTTAAGACTTGCAGAAAAACCGCTTAATATAATAGATGTGCAATTAGTTTAACCAGCTGTCTTTTCCATTCAACCTCTTAGTGGTATTCTATTAATCATGAATGATATCTATTCTGTCAAGATGACTATCATAGAGCATCTAGAGGAATTGCGTAAACGAATTATAGCCAGCCTTATTTTCTTTGTAGCAGCAACTATTTTATCATTTGTATTTGTAGATAAGCTTTCCGCTATCCTGAGACTGCCTGCATTGGGGATTATTGAGAATTTTATATTTCTTACGCCCACAGAGGTTTTTACCACATACCTTAGAATATCCATTCTCGCGGGTTTTATAATATCGCTGCCTTTTATTTTGTTTCAGATCGGGATGTTTTTAATACCTGCCATATCGCCTGACAGAAGAAAAACCATATCCACATGGCTTATTATGTCATTCTTACTTTCGATATTAGGCATCATGTTTTCTTATTTCTTAGCGCTTCCTTTTGCGCTGAAATTTCTTATTAATTTTGCCAGGGACGCGGCAGTCCCGATGATAAGTATAGGCAAATATTTTTCATTCGCAGGCGCATTGCTACTGACAGGAGCGGGGATATTTCAGATACCTGTTATTATGGGGCTTTTATCGAATATAGGCATATTGAGTTCTAAATTTTTCCGCAAGAACCGTAAATACGCAATAGTAATTATTGCTGTTATAGCGGCAATTATTACGCCCACGCAGGATATATTTAACATGCTTATTTTTTCAGTGCCAATGTGGTCTCTTTATGAAGTCGGGATATGGGTATCATGGATAATAGAAAAAAAGAAAAAAGGAAAATAGGGACAGGTTCATTTTTCCTCTAGTGGGAACAACGCAACGGGAAAAATGAACCTGTCCCTATTTTCTCAGTGGGAACAACGCAACGGGAAAAATGAACCTGTCCCTATTTTCTCATGAAAAAATTAGTTTTAACAAGAAGATTAAGCCAGATATTTTTTCTTTCATTATTTATTTATATCCTATGGTTGACCACAAATACAGCCTCGTTTTTTAAAATAGACCCGCTTATATCGATATTTAATCCATTTTCTCTGATGATGCTTATTCTGACGCTTATAGTAGGAAGATTTTTCTGCGGCTGGATCTGTCCTTTAGGCTCGGTAATTGATATGTGCGGGATTAAGGCAAAAAACAGGGTTTTAAATTTCAGGCAGGTAAAATATTACATTTTAGGATCTATTATTATATCTGCGTTTCTGGGCATACAGATTGCCTGGATTTTTGACCCGCTGGTTATTACAGCAAGATTTATCTCTTTGAATTTTATCCCGTCCTTTACCTTTATTACCCTGAGTTTTTTTATTATAATCTGCAGCCTCGTGCTTATAACAAAAAGATTCTGGTGCCGTTTTATTTGCCCCTTAGGCGCGATATATTCGCTTGTCGCAAAATTTTCTTTGCTGCGCAGGCACGTTGATAAATGTATAAATTGTATGAGATGTGAATCTATCTGCCGCATGGACGCGATCAAAGAGGATATGAGTTATAGAAAAAGCGAATGCATATTGTGCATGGACTGTGTATATGATTGCCCTGTTCAAGGCACTAAATTTACATGGCCTGCAAAGCTGGTTAAGTCTAATGCCAGAGATTCCATATCGCGCAAAGATTTTTTATTTTTAATAGCATCCTCGTTTTTATTATTGGGGTTTAAGTTCAGGGAAGGGGGTGTTAAGAAAAAACTTATCAGACCGCCCGGAGTTACTAATGAGCGGGAATTTTTAAATAAATGTATAAGGTGCGGAAATTGCATGAAGGTTTGCCCGACCAATGGTCTCCAGCCAGTTATATTTGAATCAGGATTAGCCGGCATATGGGCGCCGCATCTTGTCCCTGAAATAGGATATTGTGAATATAACTGTAATCTCTGCGGAAATGTCTGTCCTCTGGGTGCTATTCCTAAACTAAATCTGGTTCAAAAAAAGAAACAGAGGCTGGGGCTTGCTGATATTGATAAAAATATTTGCCTTCCTTGGTCACAGAATAGAGAATGTATTGTGTGCGAAGAACATTGCCCTGTTTCAACAAAAGCCATTAAAACATACGATGAGATTTTTGATGGCAAGAAAATCAAGAAACCTTATGTAGATGCATCATTATGTATTGGCTGCGGTATCTGCCAGAATAAGTGCCCTACTATGCCTTTTAGGGCGATTAGAGTTTTACCGTAGTCCACCTGCCAGGTGAGCCATTTGGCTCACCTGGCAGGTGGACTTAAGGGAGGTTATAAAGAAAGTTATGAATTTAACCAAAAAGGCTTATTGTTATTTTCACTAATCATTTTTAGGACAACATCTACAATACCCTTGTCGTATTTCTGGCCTGCGTTGTCTCTTAGCTCTTGCAGTGTTATATCTATGCCTAATGCTTGCCTGTAAGGCCTATGCGATATCATGGCTTCCATGACGTCGCATATGGCTAGGACTTTCGCTTCGGGTAAAATTTTATCAGCTGCTAAGCCTCTTGGATAGCCTTTTCCATCAAGCCTTTCATGATGCTGATATATTGCTTCAGGAAGCTGGGAAGGAAACGAGTAAGGTATCAGCATGTCATAGCTCTGCTGCACATGCTCCTGCACCAGTTTATATTCCAGGTCTGAAAGTTTTCCTGGTTTATTAAGTATCTCAAGAGGGATGAGAATCTTGCCTATGTCGTGCAGCTCCGCAGACATCTTTAATTCCAAGATCCTGTTTTCTTCCCAGCCAAGTTCTTTGGCAATCCTTTCTGCAATAAAGGAAACGCGTCTTGTATGGCCGAAAGTATAAGGGTCTTTTGTTTCAAGTATCTTATCCAGGACCTTGAGGGAATTTATTATCATGTCCAGGTTTGTCCGTTCAGTATTGTCGTAAGCTGTAATATCCCTTGTCACGCCCAAAGTTCCTATGACTCTATTCTCTTTATTCTTTATGGGAATCTTGGTGGTGGTGACGCAGTTATATGTCCCGTTAGGCAAAAGAGTCCGTTCGATTTTACCTATAATAGGCTTACCTGTTTTAAGGACATAGGTATCATCTTCGAACATCCTCTGAGCCTGGTCTTTAGGGAAGAAGTCAAAATCGGTTTTGCCTATAATATCTTCAGGAGAGAGCTTAAAACCTTCTGCGTAAAACCTGTTTACCCTGATAATCCTGTTTTTATCATCTTTAAAGTATATGGCATCAGGGATATTATCTAACAGGTTCTGGAGGAGTTCTCTTTCAAGAAAAAGAGTAGATTTTAGGTCTCTGTATGACTTACGGCTTTTCTTATTTTTTGAAGAATGCCTTTTAGTTTTCATATTAGAAATCATAATATACCATATAATTTGCAAAAAATCAATGGTATGAGGTAAAATAGGGCTATGCTTAAGATTGGAACGTTAAAATTAAAGTCAAATCTCATCCTGGCGCCCATGGCTGGGGTAAGCGACTTGCCTTTCAGGCTCTTGAACCGAAGGTTCGGATGCGAGCTTGCTTTTATAGAAATGATAAATGTCAGGTCTTTGAGCTATAAGATGCGCAAAACAAAGAAAATGCTTTCCACTAGCGGCGAAGACAGACCTCTTGGCTTACAGATCATAGGCTGCGAGGAAGAATTTATATTAAAGGCAATAGATGTCCTTGGTTCTTATGAATATGATGTTTTGGATTTTAATGCAGCCTGTCCCGTGAAAAAGGTTGCGCGCCGGGGCGAAGGCGCGGCATTATTAAAAGACCCGAAAAAACTGAATAAGCTGTTAAAACTTCTTGTCAAAAATTCCAATAAGCCCGTTACTGTAAAAATCCGCACAGGCTGGGATAAAGATTCTATAAATGCAAAAGAAGCAGCTCTCGCAAGCCAGGACGCAGGAGTAAGCGCTTTATTTATCCACGGAAGAAACAGGGAGCAGAGATATGGCGGGGAAGTGGATTATGGCGCTATAAAGAATGTAAAAAAGGCGCTTAGCATACCTGTCATAGGAAGCGGGGATGTGTTTTCTCCAGAACTGGCTAAAAAAATGCTGGATGAAACAGGCTGTGATGGCCTGCTTGTGGCGCGCGGGGCTCTGGGAAATCCATGGATTTTTAAAGAGATAAAAGAATTTTTAAGAACAAAGAAAATTATAAAAAAACCCGGGGCTGGTGAAATAGCAGGTGTTATGATAGAGCACATGAATACCTATATTGATTTTTATGACGATCTACATGGCGTCATGAGATTTCATAAATTTTTTGCATGGTATACAAAAGGCATGCCCAATGTAAGGCCTTTAAGGGAAAATGCATTTCGCACAAAGACAAAAGACCAGATGTTGGAAATTATCCAATCTTTTAGGAAATTGACCAATGTTTAATACAATGGTATAATAAATGAAATATAAAAAAAGGTCCCTCGTCCCGAACTGCTGGAAAGTAAGAATTATGCAGCGAGGGATTCGCCTCGGTGCCGAGCGCCTTGATAGCTGGCACCTCGGCGCAAGGCGGGATCAAATTTTGTTTCGTCCCGCCTTTTAGGCGGATGCACTACGAAGACTCGTAAAAAAGGCGGGGCTTCGCAAAATTTGGGAGGTCATTATGCATTCTTACAAAGAATTAGGACTTGTCAATACAAGGGATATGTTTAAAAAGGCAATGGCAGGCAAATATGCTGTGCCTGCGTATAACTTCAACAATATGGAGCAGCTCCAGGCAATAATCACAGCTTGCATAGAAACAAAGTCTCCTGTCATCCTTCAGGTTTCTTCAGGAGCCAGAAAATATGCAAACCAGATTTTATTAAGGCACATGGCAATGGGCGCAATGGAAATAATTAAAACAGCAGGGTCTAATATTCCTGTAGCGCTTCATCTGGACCATGGAGATACATATGAGCTTTGCGTATCCTGCATAGAGTCAGGGTTTTCTTCTGTAATGATAGATGGTTCGGCGCATAAGTTTGAAGATAACGTAGCGCTTACTAAAAAGGTAGTCGAATATTCTCATAAATATGATGTTACGGTTGAAGGCGAACTCGGAGTATTGGCAGGGATAGAAGACGAGGTGAGCCACGAAGCGAGCCACTATACTCATCCTGAAGAGGTGGAGGAATTTGTAAAAAAGACCGGCGTTGACAGCCTTGCGATTTCAATAGGCACTTCGCATGGAGCTTATAAATTTAAACTGAAACCAGGCGAAAACGTTCCGCCTTTAAGATTTGATATATTAGAAGAGGTTGAGAGAAGAATACCTGGTTTTTCTATAGTTTTACATGGCGCAAGTTCTGTAACAGAAGAATACGTAGCGCTTATAAATAAATACGGCGGAAAACTTGAGAATACAGCAGGAGTTCCTGAAGAACAGTTAAGAAAGGCCGCAAGTTCTGCAGTATGTAAGATAAATATTGATTCAGATGGCAGGCTTGCAATGACGGCTAAAATAAGAGAAGTTTTTGCGACTAACCCGAAAGAATTTGACCCGCGTAAATACCTGGGCCCGGCAAGGGATGAGCTTGTAAAAATGTATAAACACAAAAACGAGCATGTCGTGGGTTCTGCAGGCAAGGCATAATAAATAATGTTAAATAAAATAGCTTTAATAGCAAGTATAATGCTGCCTCTCTGGAACATTCCTCTTATAGTAAGGATCATAAAGCGCCGTTCCTCTAAAGATCTTAGTATTTTCTGGGCGCTAGGCGTATGGGTTTGCTTCTTAGCAATGTTTCCGGCAGGCATCAATAGTCCTGACATGGTCTATAGAACATTTACTTATGTAAACTTTTTTTTCTTTACGCTTGTGATGGTTTTTACAGTGTTATTTCATAAGTAGCAAGTGAAGATTATACCGATATTCATCCCTCACGCCGGCTGTCCCTATAGATGTATATATTGTGACCAGCATAAGATTTCCGGTGCGCTAAATTTACCTGCCATAAAAGAAATAAAATCCGTCATAAATAGAAATCTTAAAACAATTCCCAGGAAAGAAAGAATGGAGGTTGCTTTTTTCGGCGGGACTTTTACGCTTTTACCTGATACATTGCAGAAGGAATATTTAGGAGCTGTTTATCCTTATATAAAAAATAAAAAGACTGCGGCCATCCGCATCTCCACCCATCCTGAAGCTGTTTCAAAACATAATATGAATTTATTTAAAAGCATGGGCGGCCGCTTAGTGGAGCTTGGCGTGCAGTCGCTCGATAAAGGAGTTTTAAAAAAATCCAACAGGGTAATGGATCCTGACGAAATCGGGAAAGCAGCGTGGATTATAAAAAAATCAGGCCTTGATTTAGGAGTCCAGGTAATGCTCGGCTTGCCGGGCGATACGCTGGAAAAGGCGATAAAAACAGCTGAAAAACTCATAGAGTTAAAACCAAAAACAGCCCGTATCTATCCTGCGATTGTTTTAAAAGGCACAACTCTCGGGGAGTTGTTTAAAAAAGGCAGGTATGAACCCTTATCAATGCAAGATGCGATAGAATGGTCTGCCAGGGTGTGCGATATCTTTGAAAAAGGAGGCGTCAAAGTAATACGCATAGGCCTTCATCCGTCGCAGGATTTAAATTCAAAAGGGACTATTCTTGCAGGGCCTTATCATCCGAATTTTGGAGGGATGGCAAGAGCGAGGCAGATGCGCTATAGAATAATAAATATTTTAGGGCCTAAAAAGATATTAAATAGAAGAGCTATAAAAATATACGCTTATAAGAGTATGTTTAGTTTTATATCAGGGCATAAGGGGGAAGAGAAGAGATATCTAGAGAGATGTTATGGCGTACCTATTTTATTTCATAGTCTAAACCACCTCCGTTCGCCGATCGGAGACCGCTTCCGATCGGCGAACGGAGTAGTGGTTAAAATTATAGAAGTGAGAAAAAGTATAGCCATTATCGATCCCAGGATGCCTCATCAGGCAAAAATAAGATTAAAGCAGATGGGTTATTGTGTCAGAGAGGTGCCTTTACATCCAAAACTAGCCGGGCCTGTCAAAGGCCACCCTGATACGATGTTATTTTATCACGGTAAAAAGGTTATTTACGAGCCGCGCATGGAAAAGATAGCAGAACTATTAAGAAATAATGGCTATGAATGCATTAAAGGAGAAAGTATTAAGTCTAAGGAATACCCAAACGATATTATTTACGATGTTGCTGCTGTCGGGAAATTCATAATCCGTTATAATGGCAGGATCGAAAAAAATATAGAAATTTTAAAAGCAAAATTTATAGGAGTTAAGCAAGGGTATGTGAAGTGTTCTATAGTAGTTGTGGACGACAAGCATATCATTACCTCTGATAAAGGCATAAAAGATATCTGGGGCAAGAACGCTTTGCTTATAAGGCCTGGCAGCATAAAACTCCCAGGTTACAAGACGGGATTTATAGGAGGCGCTTCAGGCAGCCATAAGGATAAAGTATTTTTTACAGGCTCGCTAAAAAATCATCCTGATGGCAGACTAATGAGGGAATTTATAGAGAAAACGGGTAAGAAAGTAGTAGAATTATCAGCCGGTAAGCTTTACGACGCCGGTACCATCCTATTTTTTGATGCCATTCCCGCTCGCCGATCGTACCACCTCCACCGCGTAGGTGTAAGATCTTACACCTACGCGGTGGAGGTGGTTAACACATTACGATTTTTGCGGGTTTGAAGCCATTGAAGTTTGGCACGGCGCTTGCGCATGAGTAAGCGCCTATATTTTTTACATATACCACATTATCTACATCCAGTTCTGGAAGGTCTTCGCTCAAAGAAATAGTATCAAATGAATCGCATGTAGGCCCTGCCAGAGTGCTTAAGAATCTTTGGCCTCTTTTTAAAGTCCTGAATTCATATTTACAATGGTCAAACACAATACCTGAAAAATCCCCATACAGCCCATCGTTGAGATAGTAATAGTTTTTATTATTTCTAAAAGCCCTTCCTATTACTTGCGTTACGAGTATTCCAGCAGGGCCTGCAAAAAATCTGCCAGGTTCAGCGATGAACTTAACGTTTTTATCAAATAGCCTATGTAATTTCTTTCTTATTTGGCTTGCCATGCGCTCAAATGTAAGATGGCTGTCAGCGTCAAAATGTTTTATAGGAAATCCGCCACCTATATCCAGTATATTTAAAAATATTCCTGATTGTTTCGTTTCGTTGAATATCACTGAAGACACCTCAAGGGCCTGTAAATAATTTTCAGCATTAGTACATTGCGATCCGACATGAAAACTCACGCCCATGGGTTTTAATCCCAGAGACCTTGCTTTTTTGAGCAGAGATATTGATTGTTCCGGATCAGCCCCGAATTTAAGAGAAAGTTCTATGATACTTCCGATATTTGCTACCTTGATTCTTATAATGACTTTTGCGCCCGGGCAGGCTTTCGCTATTTTATATAATTCCGGCTCGTTGTCAAAGGTCATGAGCTTTACTTTTTTCTTGCAAGCGGATCGCATATCTTCGTGGGACTTTATAGTGTTAGCGAAAATTATTTTGTCAGGACTCGCGCCGAGTTCCAGAACAGTATTCATCTCGTTAGCGCTTGCCACGTCAAAACCAGTGCCTAATTCAATAAACTTTTTAATGATTCCCTGATATGGATTTGCTTTGATGGCGTAGTAAGGCGTGACTTCAGGCAGGGCTTTGCGGAAAGTCCTAAATTGCTTCTCAAGCACATCCTCCTGTATTAGCATAAGAGGGGATGAATGTTTCTTAAGCATTTTACGTATCAGATTTTCTATGCCGCCGGATTTATTTTTCATGACTGTGATATTAAAAATGTCGTGAATTGCCAAACATCTTTAGGTTTAGATTTTTTAAGGCCCAGCGTCCTGAAGGTCTTATCGTAATTCTTAAGAGGCGTCCAGTCAACAGGCTTTGAGATAAAAGGCCCGAGATACGGTTTTGCGATTTTCATTATATCTTCGTGGGGCATGTCATCAGGGAGGTTAAAACCTTTATTGGGATTTTCAATCATCCATCTGGCAGCAGCCACTACTGATATTGCTACCTGAAGGGTTGTGGCATTTTGGTTAGGGACAAGCTTTCTTGCCTCTTCAATGCCCAGTAAACTCCCTGTCCACCATGAATTAAAATCATGGCCCATCAATAGCACCCCTAATCTATCTTCGCCTTTTATAATTTCATTGTTCATTATCCTTTGGTTTTTCTGGAGATTATATCTTCTCATCTCAAGTTCATGTAAAGAGTTTATGGCAGCGTCACACGGGCAGTATGCGTAGTGTACTGTCGGCCTGTAAACAGCTTTTCCTTTTTTATCCCAAACAGTCAGCCTGTCAGATATACCGAATGCTTCGCCGTGTCTGATAACCATTCCTACAATCTCGCAATCAGGCACCCAGGAGTGCACCCATGTATTTACGCCCATGCTTTCCAGGCATATCTGGTTTTTAGGGCCTGATTTGTGAAAGCATGCGCCTTCAGGGATATTTTTTTCATGAGTTCCCCAGCCCATCTCACTAGGAGCAATGCCTTCTTCAAAAAATCCTTCAATGCTCCATGTGTTTACAAATTCGTCCACCTGCTTCGGTTTGTCGGAAATCTGGGTGTCGCGTTCGCTTATATGAATAACCTTAACGCCGGAGCTTTTAGCGAGTTCCGGATAATATTTGTTTCCCAAGGCTTCTTTTAATATTCCTATGCGTTTATTTTTTGGTTTGCCGGAGATAATCTTCTTAGCAATATCCTCCAGGGCTATTTTTATAAAATGAGATACGAGGCCTGGATTTGCTCCGTGATCTACGATAGCGGTTGCGCCGCTATTGTCGCCCCATTTTTTAATAAGTTCGCGTATTTCCATCTGCCTTACGTAGAGCGTCATGTCAGCAGGGTTGGTATTAACACCTTTTTTGTAAGGGTCCCATACCTCAACGGATGTGTTTACGTAAAGCACCCGATTGTCCCTGCACCACTGAAGCATAGCGATGCAGTCTATATTCCAGGCCAGGTCTATTATCAGATCTCCGCGGCCTACGTATTTTTTCAGAAGGGTGTCGTAGTTTTGAAGCGTGACCCGGTCAATCACGTATTTTACGCCTTTATTGAGAGAGTCTTTTACGCGAAGCCTATTATCCGCAAAATCCATTATGGTGATATTTTTAGGCGGGGTATCTATGAGCTTTAATATAAGCGGTATTGCGCACTGGGATACGGAACCGCATCCGATAACAAGAATTTTTCCTTTAAACTCCACCATCTCTCCCTTGCAGTATAAAATGTACAAGCTTATTCTATCAAATAAAATTTTTTTATCAAATAAAATTTTTACTATGTTTGACATAAATGTAAAATTGTTGTAAACTAAATGTGCACAAGGATCTTTTAAAATAAAAGCACATTTACCCTGAGCGAAGCGAAGGGTCTTATAGAGAAAATTCCTCATTTAAGAAAATTATGATGAAATTTAAAAATAAAGTCCTGATGATAGGGTACGGTTCAGTCGGAAGATGCGCGCTGCCCCTCCTTTTGAAGCACATAGATATTCCTTATAAAAATATCACAGTTATTGATTTTGCCGATAAACGCCCGGAGTTAAGCCCCTGGATAAAAAAAGGCGTGAAGTATTTTCAGGAGAGGATTACTCCTATAAATATAGCTAGGACTTTGTCCAGGCATCTTTCTCCTGGAGGGCTTCTTGTAGACCTTGCCTGGAACATAGATTCCGTAAGTATGATTAATTGGTGCCATGATAATAAAGTTTTGTACGCCAACACATCGGTTGAGGAATGGGATCCGTACGCGAATATAGACAAGAAAACACCTTTTGAAAAATCCCTTTATTACAAGCAGATGGAAATCTGGAAAACGATTTCCAAATGGAATAACGACCAGAAGGCTGCTACGGCTATCCTGGATCATGGTGCAAATCCTGGGCTTATTTCTCATTTTACAAAAAAAGGTATTGTAGACATAGCTTCTAAGGTTCTTCAAGATAAGGCTGTCTCGAAAAAAGATGAAAAGATTATTGAAAGGCTTTTAAAGGAATATAAATTTCCAGAACTTAGCATGAAGCTAGGCATAAAGGTTATACATTGCAGTGAGAGAGACACTCAGATTTCCGACAAGCCGAAGCAGGTGGATGAGTTTGTAGGCACATGGAGCATCGAAGGCCTCAGGGAAGAGGCGATTTCTCCTGCGGAAATTGGATGGGGAACGCACGAGAATGAGCTTCCAGACTTGGCCAACGTGCCTGAAGTCGGGCCGAGGAATCAAATATTTCTTTCGCGTATGGGAATGAATACATGGGTTAGATCCTGGGTACCTTACGGCGAGATTGTAGGCATGGTCATCAGGCATGCCGAGGCATTTACTATTTCAGACAGGCTTACCGTGTGGAAAAAAGGAAGGGCTGTGTACAGACCCACGGTCAACTATGCTTATATGCCTTCCGACGATACGCTTTCTTCGCTTTATGAATTAAGATGCAGGAACTATGAATTGCAGCCAAAGATAAGGATCATGAATGACGAGATAATAGGAGGTTCGGATGCTTTGGGAGCCCTGATCATGGGCCACCGTTATAACTCATGGTGGACAGGAAGCATTTTGAGCATAGGCGAATCCAGGCGGTTGGTGCCGCATCAGAACGCCACGACGCTGCAGGTGGCAATAGGCATTGTGTCAGGAATCATGTGGGCAATAGAAAACCCTGAACAGGGAGTGCTTGAGCCCGACGAGATCCCTTATGAATATATCCTTGATATCGCAAAGCCATATCTCGGAAAATTTATCTCGGAACCTTCAGATTGGACGCCATTCAAAAACTACCAGGTATTTTTCAAAGAAAATCTAGGCACATACCTTGATAAAAAAACCCCATGGGCCTTCAAAAACTTTCTCTTCAAACCCTAAAAACTTGATATAATAGGAAATTCCTTGTCACCTCCTCCACCGCGTAGGTGGGGTGGTATATACCACCCCACCTACGCGGTGGAGGAGGTCTAATTTAACAAACTTACAATGTCACTTTTGTCAAGTTTACGCTTGAGATATTTGAGGTTTAAGGGTATATTAGTGTAACTATGAATATTATATTAGCGTCTAATTCAAAGAGAAGGCATGAGATACTCGTCTCCTGTGGTATAAGGCATAAGGTGGTGCCGAGCAATGCCGTAGAGTATATGACTATCAGCAGGCTTCCTGAACAGGTCGTGATGATCAATGCCCGCATAAAAGCGGAAATGGTTGCCAAGAGATTTAAATCAGGATATGTGATAGGCGCTGACACAGTGGTTCTTATAGGGGGCGGCCGCGGCCGCCCCCTACAAAAGATAATCGGCAAGCCTAAAAACGCTAAACACGCAAAAAAGATGCTGAAAGAAATGTCAGGGAAGACTATCAGAGTTTATACAGGCCTTTGCGTGATAGATGTTAAAAAAGAAAACCTTATTTCGGATTATGAAAAGTCGCTTGTGACTGTGAAAAAGCTTAAAGATAAAGAAATCCCAGGATATTTTAAATTGTTAGGGCCTTATGACAAGGCAGGCGGATTTTCAATAGAAGGGCCGGGCTCGTTTATTTTTGATAACATAAAAGGCTCTTATTTTAATGTGCTGGGGCTTCCCACAGCTAAATTAAAAGAGATGTTTGAAAAATTAGGCGTGGATATTTTAACCCCGCCCTTTCTACTTAGAAATATCTCTTGTAGAAGAAAGGGCGGGGTAAAAGAAATCAGGGCATGATGTTTGACGTAATAGTTATAGGCGCTGGCCCTGCAGGCATGATAGCTGCGGGCCGGTCAGCCGAACAAGGCAATAAAACTCTTCTTCTGGAAAAAACCGACTCCTCCGGCAAAAAACTCCTCTTATCCGGAAACTCAAGATGTAATATCACAAATAGCTGCGAAAGCGTGGAAGACTTCATTAATAATTTTTCCGAATCAGGAAAATTCCTTAGAAACGCATTCAGCGTATTTTTCAATAAAGAACTTTTAAGATTTTTCAGGAAAAGGGGCCTTGATTTTAAGGTGGAGCCATGCGGAAAAGTTTTTCCGATTACTGATAAAGCGGATGACGTCCTCCGCATACTTGTAAAATATATGAAGGATTCGGGTTGCCATATTTTGTACAGGAAAGAAGTTTCGGATGTAATTAAAAAAGATGAGATCTTTGAAATAACCACAAAAGATAGCTCCTCGTACGGCGCTAAAAAGGTAATAGCCGCCACGGGCGGGCTTTCTTATCCCCAGACAGGCTCCACAGGATTTGGTTTTCATATTGCAAAAAAATTAGGCCACACCGTAATAAAACCAAAGCCCGGCCTCACAGGGGTAATATTAAAAAATAATTTTTTAAAAGAGTGGCAAGGAGTGTCATTTGAGGACGCGTGCGTAAGTGTTTATGCGAACGATGAGCTTATTCATAAGGGCCGCGGGGAAATGATATTTACGCATTTCGGGATATCAGGGCCTGTTATACTTCATATGAGCGCTATAATATATGAAGCATTGGACTCTGGAAAAAGAGTTTTTCTTTCAATAGATTTTAAGCCGGACATAAATCATCATGAACTGGAGATGCTTTTCCATGAAGAATTTAAAAATAACCCCGCCAAAAAAATAAGCAATGCGCTAAAAGAATTTGTGCCCGCGAAGCTCATAAAAAGAATCCTGGAGGCTGCGAGAGTGGACAAAGATAAAAAACTAAACCAGATTTCTAAAAAAGAAAGAAGAAGCATTTTAGAAAGATTAAAAGGTTTTAGAACGATTGTGGAATCTGTGCGGCCTATTCAGGAGGCAATGGTCACATGCGGAGGCGTGTCTGTAAAAGAGATAGATCCTAAGACCATGGAATCTAAAATTGTAAAAGGGCTTTATTTTGCCGGCGAAGTTATTGACATAGACGGAAGAACAGGCGGCTATAACCTACAGGCAGCTTTTTCAACAGGGTGGATAGCCGGAGGCGGTTCAGACGATTAATCCGACAAGGCCTGTTTTGCGACCTTTTTCGCGGTATCTTTACCCATAACTTTTTCAACTATAACAAAAGCAAATTCCATCGCAGTGGCAGGCCCCTGGCTTGTTATAATATTCCCATCTACTACAACAGTCTTATTTTTATATTTTGTGCTTTTTGCAAAATCAATCTGGTCTCCTGGATAACATGTTGCAGATTTATTTTCCAGAAGCCCTATCGGTGCCATGACTACGCTTGGCGCTGCGCATATACCTGCGATCAAGGCACCTCTGGAATTCATATTTTTAATAAAATTGTTAACCTCGGTTGAATTGTGAAGATGCAGTGCTCCGGGCATTCCTCCTGGGATAATCACAACGTCAAAATCAGGCCTTAAATCGCTTAATCTTTTATCCGCGGTTATTGTTATTCCGTGCGAGCCTGTAATATTAATAATGTCGAGCCCGGCTATAATAACCTCTATACCGGCCCTTTTCAGGATGTCGATTACAGTAACCGCTTCTATCTCTTCAAAACCTGTTGCAAGTAATATAATAGCTTTTTTCGACATATTTACCTCCAAGTATGTTATAATAAAAAATATGAAGAAATGCAAGTATATTTATGGGCCTGTATATTCCTGGAGGCTGGGAAGGTCTCTTGGTGTAGACCCGTTATCCCAAACAGATAAGACATGCACATTTGACTGTTCCTATTGCCAAATAGGCGAGACCAAGCTTTTTAACTCCGGAAGAAAAATCTTTGTGTCCACGGAAGCTATAGCGAGAGAAATATCCTCTCTGCCGAAAAACGTAAGAATAGATTATATTACTTTTTCCGGAAACGGAGAACCCACCCTGGCTAAAAATTTAGGCGGTATAATAAAGCGCATCAGAAAAATAAGAAAAGAAAAGATTGCTGTTATAACTAATGCTTCACTAATAAACAGGAGCGATGTGCAAGGTGATCTTTTGCTGGCGGATTTTGTCCTTTTAAAATTAGACGCTAACGCAGAAGACCTTTTTATAGATGTAAATAGGCCGGATCCTGGCATAAGATTCGGAAATATTGTAAAAGGCATAAAAAGATTCAGCGAAATCTATAGAGGAAGGCTGGCTTTGCAGGTTATGTTTGTTGAAAGAAATAAGGCGTACGCAAAAGAGATAGTCAAGATGGCACAAAAGCTGGGCATAAAAGAAGTCCAGATAAACACGCCTTTAAGAGAATGCGCTGAGAAACCTCTTCCAAAGTCTGAGATGGATGTTATAAGAAGATATTTTAAAGGCATGTCTGTAAATTATGTTTATTGGGCTAAGAGAAAAGAAGTAAAGCCCATGGACAGAGAAGAAGCTGAGAAAAGGCATGGCAGAGATAAGAAATAATATCCAGAATATATTGAGAGGCCTTCCTAGCCATGTAGAACTCGTGGCTGCGGCTAAAGGCCGGAAGATAGAAGAGATTTTAGAGGCAATAGAAGCAGGCGTAAAAATAGTCGGCGAAAATTATGCGCAGGAGGCGGAAGAAAAGTTCAGCGCAATCGGCCGAAAAGTAAAATGGCATTTTATCGGCCGCCTCCAAAAAAATAAAGTCAAAAAAGCTGTTAAGATTTTTGACATGATAGAAACAGTTGATTCGGTGAAGATAGCTGCGGCAATAGATAAAGCATGCGCTGAGATAGCAAAAGTAATGCCGGTTTTGATAGAAGTCAATTCGGGGAAAGAAAAGAATAAATCAGGGGTTCTTCCCCAAGATGCAGAAAACCTCATAAAAAATATAGCAGGATTTAAAAATATAAAACCCATAGGTCTTATGACCATGGGTCCTCTTTTGAAAAACCCCGAAGACTACAGGCCTTATTTCAAAGAAACCAAAAAGCTTTTTGATAGAATAAAAATAAACCATGATATGCAATACCTTTCCATGGGCATGAGTGATTCCTACCGTATTGCCATCCAGGAAGGCGCGAACCTTGTAAGAATAGGAACAGCGATTTTCGAAAACAGGCCCCTGTTTTAGCCGCAAGACGCGAACTTTCGTCCCGCCCTTTTGTTTAAAACGTTTTGCATATTCAAAGCGAATCGCTATAAACAAAAGGGCGGGACGAAAGTTCGCGTAATTTAAAGGGGCTAAAGCCCCTGAACCCCAGCCAAAGCTGTTACAAAATGCTTGACAAAAGGGATTTATAGGGTAAAATTATATACATAATAGACAAGATTTATAAAACCTGACGAATAGAGGTGTATATAATGGATAAAAATGAAGTTTTGGCAGTCTTGAATGATTGGAACATTTGGCGAGGCGCGCAAGATACCGGAATTGACAGGAGTACTTATCTTGACAGGCTGGAGACCCTTATGAGGTCTAACCATGTGATAACTATAACAGGGCCAAGGCGCGCAGGTAAGTCATACCTTATGCGTCAGATGGCAAGAAAACTTTTTGAACAAGGCGTAAAAAAAGAAAATCTTCTTTTCGTGAATTTTGAGGATCCGCGCTTTACTTGCCTTGATGCAAAGCTGATAGCGCAGATATTTGACGTCTATACGGAATTTTTATCTCCCACAGGCACATCATATATTTTTCTTGATGAGGTGCAGGAAGTAGAGGGCTGGGAAAAGTGGGTGAGGGTGATGCATGAGCTAAAAAAGGGAAAAATCGTTGTTTCTGGCTCGAATGCGCATCTACTTAGCAGGGAACTTGGAACACTTCTTACGGGAAGACATCTTGACCTCACTGTTTTTCCGCTTTCGTTTCAAGAATTCCTCGCGTTTAATAATATAGAAGCGAGAAATCCTCTCAACGTTGCAGGCAAGGAGGCAGAGATAAATGGGCTCCTTCGCAGATATATAGAGTCGGGCTCGTTTCCAGAGGTTGCGCTTTCAGAGAAAAAAAGAGAAATTCTCCTCAATTATTTCGAGGATCTTCTTACCAAAGATCTTCTAAAAAGATTTCGTGTAAGAAAGCCGCAAGTTATGAAGTCGCTCATAAAGTATTACCTGAGCAATGTCGGCAGCCTCACGACTTTTATGTCAGCGGAAAGATTTCTTCATGCCTCTTCTGACACGATTGAAAAATTTGCCGGATACTTTGAAGACGTGTACCTTACATTCTTCCTGAAAAGATTTTCGTTCAAGGTAAAAGAGCAGGAAAAAAGCCCGCGAAAGGTATATGCGGTCGATACCGGGTTATGCAATGCGATAGGCTTCAGATTTTCCGAGAACCTCGGGAGGCTGGCAGAAAATGTTGTTTTTATATCACTCAAGAGAAAACAGGCATTGAATCCTGACATGGAACTATTTTACTGGAAAGATGCCCATCATCGCGAGGTTGATTTTGTGGTCAAGGACGGCTTAAAAGCAAACCGCCTGATACAGGTCTGTTGGAATATTCAAGATGAGAAGACAAAAAACAGAGAGACCAGAAGCCTTGCCAAGGCGATGAAAGAATTGAATATTTCTACCGCGACAATAATCACAGAAGAAACAGAGGGCGAAGAAAATCTTAATGATAATACGGTGAGATTGATTCCTCTTCGGAAGTGGCTTTTGGCCGAAGAAGGCGAGGAATAAGAAATGGGCGCTACTATTATGCCTGAGAGGAAAGCCAAGAAAATCACTCCGACCCCTTTCCTCCTAAAAAGTTATCTTTCTTGGGACTGTTGCGAAATGGCTCTTTTGGCCTTTTCAGATAATGTTCTACGCGCGCCTATAGACGCTGTTTCGTAGAACAATTTCGCTGATATTGGAGAAATTTGGCATTTTGCAGCAGCCCCTTATCGGGCCATTAGTAGAGGTGCCGGCGCTAATAGGGCTGGTAAATGTATCGCTTTACTTTAAAAATAGGTATTTTATCCCAAAATATACTTACAACACAAAGAAAGCTTTCCATGGGCAATACTAAATATAAAAATAGCCGCGGCCGGCTGCGTATAGGTGATGACTGGAACGCGATAACAATTATTGCGCTTTCGCAAAATAACCCTTTAAAGGCAATCGCTGAATTAGTAGAAAATAGCATTGATGCGCAGGCAGGGCATATTACAATTATCCGCGGTAAAGAACATGGAGAACACTACCTTAAAGTTATCGATGATGGACAGGGTATTCCTTGCAGCGAAGAAGGTATCCCTGACTTTAAGTATGTGGCAACCCATATCTGTGATTCGCTGAAACGACGTTTAAAAGAAGGATGTGCTCAAAACATTCAAGGGGAATTCGGTATCGGCCTTCTTAGTTTTTGGACCGTCGGACATAAATTATTAATGGCCTCTTCAGGAAAAGATGGCAAGACCTACCAAATGAGCATGGAGAAAAGCAGGCCAGGTTATTCGATATCCCACCGGCCCCATCTGCTGCCTATAAAAGGAACGCAGTTAACAATATCTCCTTTGCTTGCTGGAATACGCATGCTGAACGGCGAAAAAATTCAAAGATATTTGGCCTCCGAGCTAAGAGACCGTATCAGGCATTCAGGCGTAAAGATTAAGATTATTGATAGAACCAGTCGTTCAGATTTTGAGGTTGAACCACGCCAATATGAAGGTCATCTTATCCATGATCTTCCAATGCTTACGACGCCTTTCGGCGATATTTACATGGAGATATATATTACAGGGAAAAATACCGAAAACTGCGTTAGTCTTTTTCGGGCAGGAACACGAGTGCTTCCCAATATTTACATACTTGATTTTTTTCAATGTGAACCATGGACTTCCGGTTATTTCCAGGGAATTATTGATGCCCCGTTCTTACACCTTACGCCCGGAACAAGAGACGGAATTATTCGCGATGAACGTTTTGCTGGATTCTGTGATTCTATAGCTCCTCTCAAGGAACGCCTGACGGCAATTGCTTTGGAACAGGGCAAAGCCGAAGAGGAGCGTATGAGCAAGAATATACTGCGTTCTGTGCAGAAGGCATTTCGCGATGCTATGATCGCTTTGCCGCTCGAAGAATATGATTGGTTTGATATCGAGCAAAAGAATACTCATCGTTCTACCATAGATGGCAATGATACTGCAGAAGAGAATGACGTAATGATGGTTCATGATGTGCGGCGGCAGGAAGAGAATAAAAGTGGACAGAAAGAGTTTTTCGAAATCGCCGGGCCGCTTTTTTCCGCCCGTATCCAGCCATGCTCAGCGCTTGTGCAGGCGGGCAAGACGAAACCTTTTCGCGCCATCGGATTAGACCGCAGCAAGCGTCAGGTAGAAAAAAATATTTCATATCTATGGAGCATTGCGGAAGGAAAAGGAGATCTCGATAAACTGGACGGCGAGATAGTTGTTTTTAGCGCTCCAACGGAACCCTGCTTGAGTAAATTAAAACTTGTGATTCAACAAGCCGATATACGTTGCGAGACAGAAGGCATCGTTACCATTGTAGATTCTTTGCTTAAGACTTCGGCCGAAAACAGTGAATTTCCGCGAAAGGGGTTGCCAGGCTATACACTGGAAAGTGCGGCCGGATATACATGGCGTTCGCGATATGACGAAAAACACAATATTGTTGTAATCAACAGCGGCCATCGCGATTTCATTTATGCAGGACGCGAAAAGGCCAGAAAACTGCGCTATATCTGCCGTCTCTTTGCAAAAGAGCTTATTCTTCAAAATTTTGTGGGCATGCCTTCCGGAGAACTTCTGGAGCGTCTCGTAGAATTATCATTATACACTGAAGAGAATTTGCGATGATTAAACCCTGAATTTGCATTAGGAGTTACTGTCGAAACTTTGGTTAAAAAGTAAAATTGTTCGTCGGCACTTTGTGCCTCCTCGCAATGACAGTCATTGATGACAGAATTTCATTATTTTCATTGTTTATACGTAAGTCAGTAGTCAATACGGCGCTCTATTTTATGGTATAGGAAAGTATAAACACTTTCCTAACCACTGAAAATCACTTTTTAGGGTTATCGCTGAAAGTGATTTTCTTGAAAAAGATATTTCTCCCAAACTTGCCCGGAATTTGGTATAATAACCAATACTATGGACTATGATGTTATTATTATAGGCGGAGGGCCTGCAGGCCTTACCGCTGGAATATATGCTTCAAGAGCAAGGCTTAAGACGCTTCTCGTAGAAAGCTTCTCTGTCCCCTGCCAGGCTGTTACTACAGACCACATTGAAAATTATCCAGGGTTCCCGGAAGGTATTAATGGATTTGAATTAATAGAGAAGTTTAAGAAGCAGGCTGAGAAATTTGAGACGGAATTTATTGTGAGTGAAGTAAAAAGTATTAAGGAAAACAAGCCAGGCTGGCAAGTGATTACAGATGATAAATCTTATTCTAGCCGTGCCGTGATTATTGCGAGCGGGGCAAGCCCTAAGAAATTAAATATTCCCGGCGAAGATAAATTCAGAGGCAAAGGCGTTTCTTATTGCGCCACATGCGACGGAGCGCTTTTTAAAGACAAGGAAGTGGTTGTAATTGGCGGAGGCGACACGGCGCTTGAAGAAGCACTTTTCCTGACAAAATTTGCAAAAAAAGTTACTGTTGTGCACAGAAGAGATGCATTGCGCGGTACAAAAATCTTGCAGGAAAGGGCGTTTAGCAATAAAAAAATAGAATTTGTCTGGGATGCGGTTATTTCTGAAATTACAGGCGTAGCCAATGTCTCGGCTGTAAAAGTAAAGAATGTAAAAACCGGCGCAGAAACAGGACTTTTGTGCGGCGGCGTTTTTATATTTGTAGGATATGCGCCTAATACTGGTTTCTTGAAAGATGCGCTGCCACTGGATGAGAGTGGTTATATAACTACGGATGATAATTGCCTGACTTCAAAGCCTGGCATATTTGCGTGCGGTGACTGCCGTAAAAAATTATTGAAACAGGTGGTTACTGCCTGCGGAGACGGCGCTCTGGCAGCATTTGCCTGCCAGCACTACTTTGAAAGCAAGGCATAAAACCACGTAACTTCACAATTCGTGCCAGGCACTATTTGTAAAGTTAGCGACAGAAGGGGTTGGTAGTTGTATGGAAGTTTGGGTGTGGACGATAGGGAGCGTAGTTGTAATAAGCCTGATTTCATTGATCGGCGTGGTTACTCTTTCGCTTAATAAGACAAGGCTCAGGGCAATGCTCTTATTCATGGTGAGTTTTGCAGTAGGCGGGCTATTTGGAGACGCTTTCATACATCTTTTGCCGCAGTCATTTGAGGCATTGGGCGCTAATCTAAAAACTTCGTTTTATATTCTGTCAGGTTTTTTTATTTTTTTCATCCTTGAAAAATTTATACGCTGGAGGCATTGCCATATACCTACTTCCAAAGAACACATGCATCCTGTAGCTGCGCTAAATCTGATAGGCGATGGCGTGCATAACATGCTGGACGGCATGATAGTCGCTGCTAGTTTTGCAGTATCTATTCCTATAGGCATTGCAACTACTCTAGCTGTAATACTCCATGAAATTCCTCAGGAGATAGGTGACTTTGGCATACTTGTTTATAGCGGTTTGCCTGTGAAAAAGGCGTTATTTTTCAATTTTCTTTCAGCGCTTACAGCTGTGGCGGGCGCAATCATAGCCCTCGTCCTTGAATCAAGGATAAAAGGTTTTGCAGCTTACTTATTGCCTATAACAGCAGGCGGGTTTTTATATATCGGCGGGTCTGATTTAATACCTGAACTTCACAAAGAAGACCACGTAAAGATTTCCACATCGTTTGTGCAGCTTGCTGCGATTATGATGGGGATCGGCATAATGGCTTTACTGGTCTTTATTGAATAACAGAAAGGAGGATGTAAAATGAAGAAAATAATGTTTACTTTTATTGCCGCGGTAATCTGCATGTCTTTTTTATCCGTATCTTTTGCCAGAGATATGAGCGAGCGCAGAGAGGATAAAAAAGGCATGGACTGCCCCATGTGTCACATGAATAAGATGGCAATGTGTGAAAGAAAGCTTGTCGCGACTCAGGACGGCGGAGTGATATTAATGATAGGTAATAAGCTTATAAAATATGATGCTAGCATGAACATTGTAAAGGAAGTTGAAATAAAAATGGACATGGAAGCTATGAAGAATAAAATGGAAGAGATGAGAAAGAATTGCCCGATGTGCCGCGATAAAAAATGTGACATGAAAGGCAAAAAGAAATAGGGAATAACGTGTTTGCTAAGACAATAGCTTTATTGATATTTATTGCCTGTTACCTGTTTTTTATATTTTTGCCGAAGAAAAGGACTATTATAGCGGTTCTTGGAGCTATATCACTTATTCTTCTACAGTCGCTTTCTCTGAAGCAGGCTTTTTACGCGATAAACTGGAACGTGATGGGAATATTCGTGGGCACGCTGGTGGTAGCTGATATATTCATGGAAAGCAGGGTGCCTGCGTATATTGCCGAGATAATAGTTGATAAGGCGAAAAATACAGCCTGGTCAATATTATTGATATGCGCTCTGACTGGGTTTATCTCGGCGTTTGTGGAAAACGTGGCCGCTGTTTTAATAGTTGCGCCTATCGCATTGTCACTCGCAAAAAAATTAAAGATAAGCCCCGTAAACATGATGATAGGCATAACTATCTCAAGCAATCTCCAGGGTACAGCCACTCTGATAGGCGACCCGCCGAGCATGCTTCTGGGTGGTTTTGCGAAAATGAACTTTATGGATTTTTTCTTCTACAAGGGCAAGCCCAGCATATTTTTTGCTGTTGAGCTGGGAGCGATTGCTTCATTTTTTGTTTTATATTATATATTCAGGGGCCATAAAGAAAAGGCGCAGATAATACCTGTTGAAAAAGTGAAATCATGGGTGCCTGCTATTCTTTTGATAAGCCTTGTAATTTTATTAGCTGTGTCCTCGTTTTTTGACACAAGTTTTTCATATATGGCAGGCATGATCTGCGTGGCATTTGGCATTATTTCCATAGCTTGGGGAAAATTAATAAACAAGGGGTCAATTATAGAAGGCATAAAATCTTTGGACTGGGAAACAACGTTTTTCCTCATGGCTGTATTTATCCTCGTAGGCAGCATAACAATAACCGGCTGGATTGCCGTAATCTCAAATTTTCTTTCAGGACTTGTAGGCACCAATATATTTTTGGGTTACACCTTATTAGTTTTTATGGCCGTGTTTCTTTCGGCATTTATAGACAATGTCCCATTTTTGGCAGCCATGCTTCCGGTTGCTATTTCCATGGCAGCCCAGCTTAATATACACCCATCCTTATTCTTATTCGGCCTTCTTATAGGTGCGAGCTTAGGCGGTAATATAACGCCCATAGGCGCATCCGCGAATATTGTCGCATGCGGGTTATTAAAAAAAGAAGGTTACGGAGTCGGGTTTAAAGATTTTGTAAAGATAGGCCTGCCGTTTACGATCGCAGCGGTAAGCGCAGCGTACCTGTTTATCTGGTTTGTATGGAAATAAATTGAACAAAAAAAGGGGCAATATGAAAAAAACTTTTAAATGCAAAAGTTCTTCAGTCCCGGTGCAGATTGAGCCGGATGTAGCGGATCTGATCAGTAAAATGCAGGAACAGCTGGTTAATTTGGAAAAAAAGATAGATACCTTGATCAGCAAGGCTTCAGAGAGGCCTTCCGTGGAAAAGCATTTTTCAAAACCTTTCCAGCGTTTTGACAACTCTCACCGTCATGACCCTTCGGCGCAGGCCACGGCTTTCAGCCGTGGGCCTTTGCTCAGGATTCCGCCTCATAGGCAGGATAAAAAGGTGCCACGGGCTTTGCCCGTGGGGCTCCACAACGGAAGGCAGGACAGTAGTTTCAGAGAAAGAGCCTTTACTCGTGTGATTTGCGCAGACTGCCAGAAAGAATGCGAAGTGCCTTTTAAACCCAGTGCAGGCCGTCCTGTATACTGTAAGGAGTGTTTCTCAAAGCGCAAGGAAGAAGGCGGTTCCGGTTCGTTTAAAGTAAAATACGATACGAGGCCTGGAGAAGGAGAATTTACTCAGGCGCGCCGTTTTGATAAAAAGAAAGGCGGAGAAAACCGAAGGTCTGATAAAAAGAAAAAACCATTTCACGTCCGGCGCAAAAAATACTCACACTCATAGCCATTCTACCAAGACACACCTTTCTTCGACGGAAATGGTGTCGCCCTGTGCTTGACAATATGATTAGATATGCTATACTTATTACAATTATGGGAGTTTTAGTAATTACTGTAACTCTATTAGAACCTAAAAAACTATGGAAAGCAAAATAATATCAGCGCAGGAAATAGTTAAAAAATTTAATATCCCGTATCATACATTAAACTACTATACTGCCATGGGGTTATTGCCTACTAACGCTAAAATTGGAAACAGGCGGATATATGAAGAAGATATAGTAAAGGAGCGCCTCGCCAAGATATCTGAACTGTCAAGAGAAGGCTATCCTTTGCATCTAATCCGCAAGAAATTAGTCGGGATATGATATGAGCTATTATAAGGTATTAGGTTTTGATAAAGAACCGTTTTCTAGCAGTCCTGATCCGAATTTTTTTTACGAATCAGTAGAGCATCGCACTGCTTTGATGCGCCTTATGGTTGATATTCGCTTGCGGAGAGGGCTGAGCTTGATATTAGGCGATATTGGCACCGGGAAAACAACTCTTTCAAGAAAGCTTTTCCAGATGCTAAAAGAAAGAGAAGATATAATTTTTCACATGATTCTAGACCCTACCTATGACACTGAAGTTATTTTCCTTGATTCTCTGATCCGGACTTTTAAGATAGAAATGACTGCGAGTCAGCCTTCTATACTGGATTATAAAGAGGCGATTAAAAAGTATCTTTTTCAAAAAGGCATAGAAGAGAATAAAACAGTAGTTTTGTTGATCGATGAATCGCAGAAATTGAACGACCTTTCTTTGGAGATTTTGCGCGTGCTTTTAAATTATGAGACCAATGAATATAAACTGCTCCAATTGGTTTTGTTGGCGCAGTTAGAGCTTTTGCCGCGCCTTCAAGGGATAAAAAATCTTTGGGACCGTATAAGCCTGAAATATATGCTCAATCCATTGGACGAAAGAGAAACAAGAGAATTGATTGAGTTCAGGTTAAAAGCGGCAGGTTATTGTTCCAGCGCTCCTTTTTTTACCAATGAAGCAATTGTCCAGATCCACCGCTATACTCAAGGTTATCCCAGGAGAGTAGCAATGATCTGCCATAATGCGTTAAAAAGTTTAGTGATGGAGCATAAACCGATTGTAGATGTCGGGATAATACAGAATTTGATCGCAAGAGAAGTTAAAGTAACGGCATAAAAAAGCTATTTTGATTTACATGGAAATAACCAATGACCAAATTACAAACACCAAACAATAACCAATGCCCAATAATCAATAATCAAACATTAAGGTTTGGTTATTGGTAAATTGGTGATTGGTGATTATTTGGTTATTGAGATTTGGTTATTGGTGATTAACTTGCTATAAAACATATTATACAAGATAGCAATATGGAAATAACCAATGACCAAATTACAAACACCAAACAATAACCAATGCCCAATAATCAATAATCAAACATTAAGGTTTGGTTATTGGTAAATTGGTGATTGGTGATTATTTGGTTATTGAGATTTG